>ENA-OSEY01000036-OSEY01000036.1-marine-metagenome-genome-assembly--contig:-NODE-36-length-96087-cov-7.518581_pt1 | contig 96087 bp, 80 predicted proteins | sample MGYA00248465_ERZ534230 | MGnify/ENA primary metagenome ERZ534230 (study PRJEB26409, sample SAMN06344110) | marine metagenome | isolation source: Sea water from surface | place: Atlantic Ocean:Southern... | reverse complement strand
AAGCCTGATAATAAATTTTACAAAGAAACAGTTGAAATTTCAGAGTCTATAGTAAAGTTAGGATTGGGCGTTATTACGGGTGGTGGGCCTGGAATAATGGAGGCTGCTAACAAAGGAGCTCAAAAAGCTGGAGGTGTTTCTGTTGGCTTAAATATTGATTTGCCTCATGAGCAAATGCCAAACCCTTTTATTGACTCGGATAAAGTAATTGATTTTGATTATTTTTTTGTTAGAAAAGTAATGTTTGTCAGATATGCACAAGCATTTGTAGTAATGCCCGGTGGATTTGGCACTTTGGATGAGTTTTTTGAGGCTATAACTTTAATACAAACACATAAAATTGAAAGATTTCCTGTAATTCTATATGGCTCTGAATTTTGGTCTGGATGTATTGAATGGATTAAAAATATTGTTTGTAAAAAATTTAATAATGTTTCCGAAGATGAAATGTTTTTATTTGAAGTTGTTGATTCTAAAAATGAAATCATAGAAATACTTAAAAAATTCTATGATAAGAAGAAATTTGCCCCTAATTTCTAAAAATTGAAATATACCTTTTTTAAATTTTTCTTAGCTGTAATATTATTAGTATCGTTTAAAAATAATTCTCAACATATTCATAATATTGATGCAGAATTCATCATTAAGGATAAAAAGTTAAATGTAGTTCAAGAATCTATTTTTTATAATTCATTTACAACTAATTTATCTAATATAATAGTTTATGATTGGAATAATTCATATTCCTCTATGGATACTCCACTTGCAAAAAAACTATATAGTGAATATGACTCTTCAATACTAAAATCTGAAGATAATAACAGAGGAAAAACTGTCATAAAGTCTATTTTAATTAATGGCGATCCAGTAATATGGAAAAGGGTCCCTAATAATCAGGATTTAATTGAACTTACATTAGAAGAGAGTGTTGGACAATTTCAAAATCTTAAAATAACTTTCGAATATGATTTAATAATTCCGAATTACATTTTAGATTATGGTTTAGCCAATAACAATTATGTTAATTTAAAAAATTGTTTTTTCAGATTTGCGCCTATATTAAATGATAAAAGGACAAAATTTTCAAATCTTGGATTGGATGATAAGTTTTTATTAAAATCTAAAATAAATTTAAATCTTAAATACGATTCAAATTTATTTATTGCAACCAATTTAATTGAAACAAATAGACAACAATATGCAGATAAAATCGAATCGAAATTTTATGATTCATCAGTAAAAGATTTTGATTTAATATTTTCAAAAGTTGAAGAATTTAAATCTATTGATTTAAATAATTTTAAGATTATTACCAACTCAGAAAAAATACTCTCATTGGATGAGTCTAATTTTAAAAACATTAATGATTTTTTTAGCTCTTATCACTTTGATGTTGAATCAAAAAAAGTAATAATTGAAACAAATCAGTTTAAAAAAAATTCGCTCTACCCCTATTCAGAAATACCGAAACTTTTAGATCCATTTAAAAACAATTCTTTAAATGAAATAAATTTTACTAAAAATATCATCAAAATTTTATTGTCAAAATCTTTGAATATTAATACAAGAGAATTTTTTTGGTTTACATCTGGATTGGAATTATTTTACCTAGAAAAATACATAGATACTTACTATAAAAATCTTCCACTATTGGGTGAATTATCAAACTTTTTTTTAATAAAGCAACACAATCTATCATTAATGAAATTTACTGATCAATTTAAATTAGGATATAAATTTGTAGCAGGAAGAAATTTAAATCAAATGATATCCCTACCATCCAACGAGTTAACTAGAATTAATTACAAGATGGGAAACCCTTCAAAATCATTGAGTTCATTAAAACTTTTAAAAAGTTACATAGGTAATGACAGTTTTATGTCATCTCTTTCAGATATTTTTTCTTCAGAAAAAATCATTGCAAGCAATGATGAAATTAAAAATTATTTTGAGAAAAATAGTGAATTTAGTTTAGATTGGTTTTTTGATAGCTATATTAATTACAGTGGGCAAACTGACTTTAAGATTAACAAAAAAAAATCATCAATCTCAATCAAAAATAAAACATTCAGTGAGTTTTCATTACCAATTCCGTTAAGTTTAAGAAATAATGCTAATGAAATATCCAGAACTTGGATTACTAATGATTATGAATTGGATACATTAGATTTAACTAATATTAAAGAAATTATTGTTGATCCAGACAAATTTTATTCTGATAGGAATTACAAAAACAATTCACTTAATTTGCAAGAGAAAAATAGATTAAAAACAAGTTTTACATTTTTTTCTGATCTAGATGATTCCTCCAGAAATCAAATTTTCTACAGACCACAATTTATATACAACCTTTATGATGGCTTCTCACCTGGGATAACACTAACAAATAAATCTCCATTTAAAAAAACATTAACCTACATGTTTTCTCCTTTTTATTCTACCGTTTCAGAAAAACTAATTGGTAATATAAATTTGAATTATACAAATTATAATTCAAAAACTTTTTCATCTAACTATTACTTATCATTATCTAAGTTTCACTATGACACGAACCAAAGTTATTTTAGAATTAGCCCAACAATTTTGTTTACCAAAAGAGATAAGAATTTAGTCTCAAACTATAGACAGTATTTTAGATTAAAATATATAAATGTTAACAAAAAACATGATTTAAATTCAAGTAAAGATGATTATGGAATAACAAAAATTAGTTATATAAATTCTAATCCAGGAGCAAAAAAAAGTTTTTCTTATTCATACGATCTTCAATTAAATAATGAAATAATTAAGAACTCAATTACATTAAATTTTAGAAATTTTTTTAACGAATTTAGACAGTATAACATAAGATTATTCATTGGTAAGTTTTTTAAAAATAGTAATGTTAATGGGTCATACGATTTTAGTGTTGATAACCCCAATGATTATTTATTTGATAATTTTTTAATTGGTAGATCTGAAAATACAGGCTTCTATTCTCAACAGTATATAAGATATGAGGGTGCATTTAAATCTAAGATTAATGATTTTAGCCCTAATGATTTTATCTTATCAATAAACAGTGGAGTAACAATATGGAAATGGTTTGAAGCATATTTTGACTTTGGACTATTTAAAAATAAAAAAGAGCCAATTTTATCTGGATATGATACTGGTTTTAGAATAAATATTATTGAAAATTATTTAGAAGTATTTTTTCCAGTTTATTCATCAAATGGATCACATTTCGATGATAATTCATACTCAGATAAAATAAGATTTGTATTTACATTTGATCCAGAAAATTTAACAAGCTTATTCACTCGTAGATGGTTTTAGTCTTAATTAGATATACTTATAATTTTAGTACATTTGAAGGCCGATGAAAAACTCAATTTTAACAAAATCCATTTCCTATAAGGATTTTAAAAAAGAGATACTAAATGACTACAGAAACATAGTAATTAGCCGAGAGGCAAGTTTACTTGGAAGAAAGGAAGTTTTAAGTGGAAAAGCAAAATTTGGAATTTTTGGTGATGGAAAGGAGCTTCCCCAAATTGCAATGGCAAAAGTTTTTGATAAGGGGGATTTTAGATCTGGATATTATAGAGATCAAACTTTTATGTTTGCAATAAATAAATTAACTGTAAAACAATTTTTTTCTGGATTATATGCAAATACAAGCTTCGAGGATGAGCCCATGTCAGGCGGTAGACAAATGGGGTCTCACTTTAGTAGTATTTTTGTTGACAATAAAGGTGATTTTGTTGATTTAACAAATCAGTATAATATTTCATCCGATATTTCACCAACTTCAGGGCAGATGCCAAGATTATTAGGATTAGCTATGGCATCAAAGCATTTTAGGTCTGGTAAGTTTAATTCTAATAAACTATCTAATAATGGAAATGAAATAGCATGGGGAACAATAGGAAATGCCAGTACAAGTGAAGGTTTGTTTTTTGAAACAGTAAATGCTATTGGTGTTCATCAGGTTCCAGCAGTTATAAGCATCTGGGACGATGATTATGGTATTTCAGTGGATAATTCTTATCAAACCACAAAATCAAGTATTTCAGAGGCATTAAAAGGCTTTCAAAGAACCAAGACCGAAAAAGGATTTGAGATATTAAGAGTAAATGGATGGGATTATCCTAGTCTTATTTCAACATATGAACACGCTAATAATATTGCAAGAAATGAGCATGTGCCTGTAATAATTCATGTAACTGAACTTACCCAGCCTGTAGGACATTCTACATCAGGATCTCACGAAAGGTATAAATCTAAAGAAAGACTAGAGTGGGAAAAATCGTATGACTGTAATATCAAGATGAAAGAATGGATTTTAGAAAATGGATTGTTTACATCTAAAGAATTAGATAAGGTTTATGATGAATGTAAAGAGTTTGTAAAAAAAGAAAAAGAAAAAGCTTGGACCTTGTTTCAATCTCAAATTATTTCTGAAAGAAATTCATTAATGAAGATTTTAAAAAATATAATTCAAGTTGAAAAATCAAATGATTTAATTGAGATTACAAATAGTTTAATTAGGTTAAGGGAAATTAACAGGAAAGATCTTATGATTGTTTCGAGGAAAATTTTAAGATCAAAATTGAGTGAACAAAGTTTTATTAAACTCTCTAACTGGATAAATGAATATAAAGATAAAGTCCAACCCCTTTATAGTTCATTTTTGTATAATGAATATCCAAATAACTTTTTAAACGTAAAGCATATAAACCCTATCTATGGAGAGAACAGCTCTATGGTTGATGGAAGAATTATACTTAAAAATAATTTTGATTCTCTACTAACTAAAAAATCAAATATTGTAATATTTGGGGAGGATTCAGGAAAGATTGGAGATGTAAATCAGGGTTTGGAGGGACTTCAAACCAAATATGGGAGAGAAAGGGTCGATGACAGGGGAATAAGAGAAGCCACCATCGTTGGAGAAGGTATTGGACTAGCTATGCGTGGATTTAGACCAATTGCAGAAATTCAATATTTAGATTATCTAATGTTTGCATTGCAAACATTAAGTGATGACTTAGCTACTGTTTCATATAGGTCTGTAGGAAAACAATTAGCTCCACTAATAGTAAGAACTAGAGGTCATAGATTGGAAGGTATGTGGCATGCAGGATCTCCTATGGGTATGATTTTAAATTCATTGAAAGGAATGCTTGTTTTAACTCCAAGGAATATGGTTCAAGCTTCAGGAATGTACAACACTCTTATGTCTTGTACAGATCCAGCTCTCATAATTGAACCTTTAAACGCATACAGATTGAAGGAGAAGGAACCATTAAATTTAGGAGAATTTACTGTTCCTTTGGGAAAAATTGAAATTATTAGTCCAGGTACTGATATTACTGTGGTTTCATATGGCTCAACTCTAAAGTTAGTTGAAAAAACAATTCCTGAATTAGAAAGAAATAATATTAATATTGAGCTAATAGATATCCAATCTCTAATACCTTTTGATTTGAACAAGGATATTGTTGAAAGTATTAAAAAAACAAATAAGCTTTTAATTGTTGATGAGGACTATCCTGGTGGTGCATCATCATTTATTCTTAAAGTTTTAATTGAGGATCATAATGGATTCAAATATTTAGATTCAAAACCAATAACCCTAACTGCTAAAGAACATAGAACACCATATGGATCGGATGGCGATTATTTCTCAAAGCCTTCCATCGATGACATCTTTGAAGCATGTTATCGTATCATGCATGAGTACAATCCAAAAAAATATCCCAGTAATTATTAATTTTTAATTTCAGCAATTAATTGATTTATCAATAAATCTGAATTACCCTCAAAATTAATTCCTTTACTTTTTAAATCATATTTGTTTAAAATCCTAATGATTTTCACAACCTCTTTGATGGAAAATTTTTTCGAGGCATTTATATAATCATTTACAAAGTAATAATTTATCCCAAGTGATTTTGAAATTACATTTGGATTATCAGTGTTTAATGATTGAATTTTAAATATATTAGAAAAATAGCTGTGCAGCGTAGCTAATATTTGTTGAATTGAATACGATGAATTATTTGTAAAATAATTTGAAATTTTAAAAACCTTTGAAAAATTCTTCTTACCAATTTCGTTTTGGAGTTCAAATAAATTAAAATCATTATTAATACCAAAATGCTCAAATACAACCTTGTTATCAATATTACCATCAATTATGTTCACATTAATTTTTTCAAGTTCTAAATTAATCTTACTTAAATTAATTCCTGTTCTCTCTTTGATAAGTTCAGACACTTTATGATCTAAGTTAAAACCTAATCGTTCACCTAAATACTTAATCCATCCTGAAATTTTATTTTCATATATTTTTTTAAAATCATATACAACACCATGATTACTTAAAATATTTATTTCTTCTTTTTTTGAATCTATCTTTGCTCCATTTAGGTTAAAAACTAATACAGTTGACTTTGGAATACTTTGAATAGATGAGGTTATTTTTTTTAAATTTTTGAAAATTTTATTACCATCCTTGACAATTATTAGTTGCCTATCCCCCATCATCGGGAACTTCTTTGCACACATTATAATTTCATCAACATTAGATTCATTTCCAAAAAAAACATACTGATTCATTCCTTTTAATTCCTCAGGTATAATTTTTTTTATATGAAAATTAAAATCATTGTGAAAAAAAAATTCTTCACTATTAATAACATAAAAATTTTGAATAAAATTATTATTAATTTTATTTAATACTTCTTTATAATCTTCTACATTTGAAATTACATTCATGATTGATTTAAATTTCAAAACTAAATATAACTATAAGATAAATCTCATCAATAATAAAAGATATATTTTCGACCCTTTACGAAAAAAAAATGTATTGTTAACGGCTGAGGAATGGGTTAGACAAAATATTATTTCGTTCTTACACAAGGATCTGAAAGTTCCAGTTTCTCACATTGCTGTTGAAAAAGGATTTAAAGTTAAAGGTTTAAGTAAAAGATTTGATATAGTTGTTTTTGATAAAAAAGGAAATATTATCATTTTGATTGAATGTAAATCACCAAAAATTAAATTAAATCAAAAATCAATTGATCAATTGGTTATATACAATTTGGAGTTAAACGCATCTTATTTAATGTTGTCTAACGGATTGAAGCATATATTTATAAAATATCAAAATGGTAATTTTGAAATAATTGACGATATTCCAGTATATAGCAAACTATGACATATGCAGTTGCGATATTAAACTATAATGGCTCAATTCTACTTAGAAAATTTATTTCGAAAGTAGTTAAGAACTGTTCAGATGCTGTAATTTATTTAATTGACAATAACTCCACTGACTCATCAGTTGAGTTTATTAATAAGAATTATCCTGATATAATTATAATAAAGCTAGATAATAATTATGGTTATGCAAAGGGATACAATGAAGCTGTAAAATACATTGATGAGGATGTAATAATCTTCCTAAATAATGATGCTGTGTTCTTAGATTCTGATTCGTTCAGCACAATAAAAAAAACATTTGAATCAAATGAAATGATTTCTATTGCTCAGCCACGAGTATTAGACTATAATAACCAAGATAAATATGAATATGCTGGTGCATCTGGTGGATATTTAGATTTTCTTGGTTATCCGTTTTGTAGGGGAAGAATTTTGGGTAATATTGAGAAATCTGATAAATACAACACAACAAGGGAGATTTTTTGGGCATCTGGATCATGTTTTATAATACGTAAAAGCATTTTTAAGTTGTTAAACGGATTTGATGAGGATTTTTTCTGCCATATGGAAGAAATTGATTTGTGTTGGCGTTTAAAAAATCTTGATTCAAGTTATAAAATTATCACTATTGGTAAAGCAAACGTTTATCATGTTGGTGGTGGAACTATGCAGTACGGTGGAAATAGAAAGAACTATTTGAATTTTAGAAATTCATTAGTTATGTTAATTAAAAATTTGCCGAAAAAATATTTTATTTTTTCACTGTTTTTAAGGCTTATTTGTGATTTATTTATTTTAATTTTTTCTGTTTTATTATTTAGATTTGGATTATCTTTTTCCATTCTTTCTGCATATTATTTTAATATATTAAATTTTAGAAAATCACTTTCAAAAAGAAAAAAGGGATTGGGATCATATAAATACTTTATTTGTTTTTCAATTTTAATTAATTATTATTTTTTTGGTAAAAAAACTTTTTCCTCCATTAAATAATATTAATTGGAATAAAATTTGCTATTTTTAAACAAAACTTAGATATGAAATACAATTATATTTTACTTGTCTTAATTTTGCTTAGTTCTTGTGTTTCTCAAAAGAAATATGCAGAACTTGAGGCAACAAATCAGAAAAATTTAAATCTTTTAAATTCGGCAACTGTTAAACTTAATTCTTGCCTTGATGAAAAGGCAACAGCTGAAGCAAATTTTAAAGCTCTTGAAGAGCAAGTTGCATTTTTAAAAGCTAACAATCAAGATTTAATTAATAACATGGGTAATTTAACCACCCTTTCACAAAAGGGGGCTGAAAATCTAGAGAAATCTCTTGAAAGTTTAAAAGAAAAAGACTTAGTTATCAGAACTATGCAAGATGCAGTAACTAGAAGAGATTCTGTTACCTTAGCATTAGTTACTAGCTTAAAGGGTGCTTTTATTGATGTAAGTGATAATGATATTGAAATCAATGTAGAAAAAGGTGTTGTATTTATATCAATTTCCGATAAATTATTGTTTAATAGTGGAAGCTATTACGTTTCTGACAGAGCTAAAGAAGTTCTTGGTAAAGTTGCACAAGTAGTTTTGGATAAGCCTGAAATTGAGTTTATGGTTGAGGGTCATACAGATAATGTACCAATTCAAAATGATGTTCTACAGGACAACTGGGATTTAAGTGTTAAAAGAGCAACATCTGTGGTAAGAGTTCTTCAAAATGACTTTAACGTTCCACCGGAAAGAATGACTGCTGCTGGAAGAAGTTATTATATTCCTGTTGCTGATAATGAAACTGCTGAAGGAAAAGCTAAAAATAGAAGAACGAGAATAGTTGTTTTACCTAAATTGGATCAATTTTACGATCTGATTGAGCAAGGTATGCAAGCAGCTGTAAATTAAATTTATTTAAGTTAAATAAAGGGGGCAGTGCCCCCTTTATTATTTTATAATTTTCAATCTAGCAAACTTCAGTAGAATTTTTTTCTCACCACCGATTTTAAAGTTAATATTAGCTCTAATATTATCGCCCTCTCCTTCAATATCTTGAACAATACCTTCTCCAAACCTTTCATGGTAAACCTTTTCATTTAAATTTATATTTAATATTGGGTTCTTCAAAGGTGAAATAGGATTTGTTCTTAATTTCTTTAAATTTTTTTGTGGAAGTTTTTTCAATCTAAATTTACTTTCATCAATCTTTTGTTTAATGTAATTGTTTGTTCTATTGACATTGTTCAAGAAATTAGGATCAATTTCACTAATAAACCTACTTGGTTCGCAATCAATTATGTTTCCCCATTTGAACCTTTGCTCACAGTGGCTTAAAATGAGTTTTTCTTTAGCTCGTGTCATAGCAACATAAAATAATCTTCTCTCCTCCTCTATCTCCTCTCTTGAATTAATGCTCATTATTGAAGGAAATAAATTTTCTTCGAGTCCAACCACATATACAATTGGAAATTCTAAGCCTTTTGCCATATGAATTGACATTAACGAAACTTTTTCAGATTGAATATCTTTATCTGTCTCAGAATATAATGCAACATCTTGAAGATATTTTGACAGAGAATTATCACCTTCAAAAATTTCTATTTGTTGATCAATAAAGTCATTAACTCCATTCAAAAGTTCTTCAATATTTTCAATTCTATTCATTGACTCAAGAGTCCCCTCATTTCTGTAAAAATCAATTAGTCTAGTCTTGTGAATAACTAGATTTGTAGTTTCATATGCATTATTTTTACTACTAAAGATTTTAAAACTTTCTATTAAATTCTTAAAATCTTCTAGCTTTTGTGTCGTTCTTTGATTAAATAATTTTGAGGATTTATTGATAATTGAAATTGCTTCAAACATGCTAACATTATGCTCATTTGATAGAATATTCAACTTATCTAAAGTTGTTTGACCAATTCCCCTCGGGGGGAAATTAATAATTCTCCTCAAGCTCTCCTCGTCATTCATGTTTTCTATAATTCTTAAATATGCTAAAACATCTTTTATCTCTTTTCTTTGATAAAATGATAATCCTCCAAAAACCTGATAATCAATATTAATCTTCCTCAGGGCATCTTCAATAGATCTTGATTGAGCATTTGTTCGATATAGCACAGCAAAGCTTGAGTTATTTAATTGAAAATTATTTTTTAATTCAAATATATTCGATGAAACGTATCTGCCCTCCTCAGAATCAGAGAGTGATTTATTCAAAATTATTTTATCACCTACATCATTGTCTGTCCATATTGTTTTATCCAACTTTAAAATATTGTGATTTATCAGTGAGTTTGCTGCTTGAACTATATTTTTTGTAGATCTGTAATTTTGTTCAAGTTTATAGCTGATTGAGTTCGGATAATGTTTTTTAAAATTTAGAATATTATCAATATTTGCTCCTCTGAAACTGTAAATACTCTGTGAGTCATCACCAACAACGCATAAATTTTCATGTCTATCAGCTAAAGCTTTTACTATTAAATATTGTGAATAATTTGTGTCTTGATATTCGTCAACGAGTATATACTTAAATTTTTGCTGATATTTAAGGAGTGTCTCTGGGCTTTTATTCAAAAGTTCATTTGTTTTCAAAAGTAGATCATCAAAATCCATAACACTTGCTTTGAAACATCTTCTTACATATTCTTGATATATTTCTCCAAATAAATCTCTCTTAGCAGCTTTATCAACCTCAATTAGCTCTGAATTGTTAAAATAATTTTCAACTGTGATAAAATTATTTTTTAGAGATGAAATCCTATTTTTTATTGATTTAGCCTTATATGTATCTTTATCAAGTTTCTTTTCTTTAATAATATTTGAAATAAGCTTTTCAGAGTCGTATGTATCGTATATAGTAAAATTTGTAGGGTATCCAATTAGTGGTGCTTCTGATCTCAAAATTCTTGCAAAAATTGAATGAAATGTTCCCATCCAAATACTTCTAGAAACTGATTCGCTTGTAATTAGAGAAATCCTATTTTTCATCTCCAATGCAGCTTTGTTAGTAAATGTAAGCGCAAGTATGTTAAAAGGATCAACACCTTCATTAATTAAATGTATAATCCTGTAGGTTAAAACTCTTGTTTTACCGGATCCAGCTCCTGCTATAACAATGAGTGGACCATCCTTATGAAGAACTGGAAGTTTTTGCTCTTCATTAAGATTTTCTAGATAATTATTCAATTTAATTTTGTGGTAGAATATTATTTTAAAGTTAATAAATTAAATTTGAGAAGTGAATAATACCAAGCTAAATACTTCAATAGAATTTGTCAAGGGTGTAGGAAAAATGCGCGCTGAACTATTTAAAGAAGAATTAGGTATTAGAAGATGTTACGACCTTTTAAACTTCTTCCCCTACAAATACTTGGATAGATCAAGATTTTATAAAATAAGTGAAATAAATAGTTCTGATGTGTATGTGCAAATATCCGGTGTTTTTAAAAATATTGTTTATAAAAAATATAGAAATCGATATGGAATTGAAGCTAAATTTTTTGATGGTGAAAAAAACATCAAAGTATTATGGTTTAAAGGATTAAGTTGGGTTGAAAAATCAATTAAAACTAATCAAAACTATATTCTTTTTGGAAGAATTAGTTGGTTCGAAAAATTACCTTCTCTTGTACACCCTGAATTTGAAAGAGTTGAGAATTTTAAATCTAAATCAATAAAACTACAACCTGTTTATTCTTCAACTGAAAAGCTTTCCTCAATCGGTATTTCAAACAAAGCAATGATTAAAATTGTAAAAAATCTTTTTGTGTTTTTAGAGAATAAGTTTGATGAAAATCTAAATGAATATTTAAACAAGAAATTTAAATTGATTTCACCAAACCAAGCTTATCATAATATTCATTTTCCTGAAAATCATGATTTATTAGAAAAAGCAAGGTATAGGCTGAAATTTGAGGAGCTTTTTTTTAATCAACTAAAATTTAAATTATCCCATAATAAATTAAAAAGGAACAAAGGCTATTACTTCCCTTATGTTGGGGAGTATTTTAATAATTTTTATAATAATTATCTAAGCTTTGAATTGACAAAACCACAAAAAAAAGTTTTAAAAGAAATTAGAAATGATTTTGCATCAAATCAACAAATGATAAGACTTTTACAGGGTGACGTTGGGTCAGGTAAAACAGTGGTTGCATTATTATCTATTTTAATTTCAATTGATAACAATTATCAATCATGTCTTGTTGCTCCAACAGAAATTTTAGCATTTCAACATTTTAAAAACTTTAAAGATAAATTTGAAAATTTAGGTTTAGTTGTTAAGGTTTTAACTGGATCTACAAAATCATCAGATAGAAAAATACTTCTAAATGATTTAAAGAATGGATCGATTAATTTATTAATTGGAACTCATGCAATATTTGAACAAAATGTCATTTTTAATAATCTAGGTTATGCGGTAATTGATGAGCAACATCGTTTTGGAGTTAAACAAAGATCAAAAATTTGGGAAAAGAATAATCCTCCACCACACGTTTTAATAATGACCGCTACACCAATTCCTCGAACCCTTACAATGAGTTTGTATGGAGATTTAGATTTATCAATTATTGATGAACTACCACCAGGAAGAAAAGATGTTATCACGGTTCATAGAAAAGATAAAAATAGATTAAAAGTTTTTGGATTTATTAGAGATCAAATTAAACAAGGAAGACAAATTTACATAGTTTATCCATTAATTGAAGAATCAAAAAAAATGGATTTAAAATATTTAGAGGATGGGCTAGAAAGCATAACAAGAGAGTTTGACAAGGAAAATTACTCAATTGGTGTAATGCATGGAAGAATGAGGTCATCAAATAAAGACATAGAAATGAATAATTTTTTAAATGGAAAAATTGACATTCTTATTTCTACAACTGTAATTGAGGTTGGTGTAAATGTACCTAATGCTTCTGTAATGATAATTGAAAATGCAGAAAGATTTGGTTTATCTCAACTTCATCAGTTGAGAGGGAGAGTTGGTAGAGGAAAATATGATAGTTATTGTGTTTTAATGACAAATGATAAGATTTCTGAAGATGCTAAAATAAGAATAGATGCTATGGTTAATTCAAATGATGGTTTTAAAATTTCTGAAGTTGATTTAAGATTGAGGGGGCCAGGCGATGTTCTGGGAACAAAACAAAGTGGTGTTTTAGATTTTAAAATTGCTGATATAATAGAAGATGAGAGCATTTTATTTTCTGTTTCTAATGAAGCTGATTTATTGATTAAAAAAGATCCAAAACTAAATTTAAATGAAAACTATAATATTAGAAGTTTTATTTTAAATAATCCAATTAATAAATCATGGAATGAAATTGGTTAAATTATAATTGTTACTTTATCTTTACTTAAATGAATATATCATACAAATGGCTAAAAGAACTTCTAGATTTTAATCTTTCGGTAAATAATGTTTCGGATTTATTAACAGATATTGGATTAGAAGTTGAAAAAGTAAATGATTATGAATTTCCCTCTACAGATTTATCGAAATTATTAATTGGATTAGTTAAAGAATCTAAAAAACATCCCAATGCTGACAGATTAAAAGTTACAAAGGTGGATATTGGAGGAAATGAAGATCTTACAATTGTATGTGGTGCTCCAAATGTGAGTGAGGGTCAAAAAGTTGTTGTTGCACCTGTCGGAACAAATTTAATTACTTCTACAAATGAATCTTTTAAAATTAATAAATCTAAAATCAGAGGAATTGAAAGTGAGGGAATGCTTTGTGCTGAGGATGAAATAGGAGTTGGCGATAGTCATGATGGTATCATAGTACTAAATAAAAAATATAAAATTGGTGATCCAGTATCAAAAGTTTATAAGAAGTATCAAGATAAGATATTTGAAATTGCATTGACGCCAAATCGTTGCGATGCAATAAGTCACTATGGTGTAGCTAGAGATTTATCTGCAGCTCTTTCATATAGAAATGATAAAAAATATGAGTTGATACTTCCATCTGTTTTAAATTATTCAAACCTTAAATTATCTCCAGGTGTTATTGTTGACATTAAAGATTCTAGTTTGTGTAATAGATTTTGCGGATTAGTAATTAAAGGAATTAAAATCAAACCATCATCAGAAGAAATCAAAAATAAACTTATTTCAATTGGCCTTAAACCTATAAATAATGTAGTTGATATAACTAATCTGGTAATGCATGAACTTGGACAACCACTTCATGCATATGACCTTGATAAAATAAAATCAGGAAGAATTGAAATTAAAACATTAAAAGATAAAACAGTCTTTAAAACTTTAGATGAACAAGAAATAAAGTTGTCTAAGAATGATTTAGTAATTTGTGATGGTGATATTCCAATGTGTTTGGCAGGAGTTTATGGAGGATATGAATATTCTGTAAACAATCAAACTAAAACAATTTTTCTGGAAAGTGCTTATTTTAATCCCATATCAGTTAGAAAAACTTCAAAAAATCATAGTATAAATACAGACTCCTCCTATAGATTTGAGAGAGGTGTTGATATTGAAATGGTTGACTATGCTTTAAAAAGAGCTGCCTCATTGATAAAAGATTCCTGTGATGGAGAAATAATATGTGATATTATTGATGAATATCCATCAAAAATTGAAGAAAAGAATATTGTTTTAAACTTTGAAAAAATCAATAGTTTGATAGGATATGAAATTGATAAATTAAAAATTAAATCAATTTTAAACTTTTTAGATTTTAAAATTAATAATGTCACTGATATTTCTGTTGGTATTGAAATACCTAAATATAGACATGATGTGAATAGAGAATGTGATGTTGTTGAAGAAATTTTGAGAATTCATGGATATAATAATATTCCTAATGATGAAACTCTCAAGTTTTCATTGTCTACAATAAATAATGATAATAATAAGTTTCAAAATTTAATTTCAAATTATCTTTCATCAATTAGTTTTAATGAAATCATGAATAACTCGCTTGTTCAAAATGAACCTGATAGTTCTAGTTCTGAAATAGTGAAATTGAAAAACTCTATAAGCAACGATATTTCAATTATGAGAACAAACTTGTTAGATGGTTTTTTAAAGGCTATTTCATACAACATTAATAGAAAGTCCGTAAAAAATAATTTTTACGAATTTGGGTCTGTATATGGTTATAAATTAAATAGTTATACTGAAAGTAAAAGACTCGGTATAGCTATTAATGGAGATATAGTTGAAAAATCATGGTCAAATAAATCATTCCCAGCACAGATTTTTTATTTAAAAAATGTTGTTCTAAATATTCTTGAATTGTTTAAAATATCATATTCAGAAAACTTAAATAATGATAGATTAACCTTAAAAAACGGTGATTCAACTATTGCGGAAATCCGATCAGTTTCATCTGACAAGCTAAAGGATTTTGGAATTAAATCAAATGTTTTTTTTGCATTGATTGATATTGATTTATTATTTTCAAAAATTAAACCTAATTTTTTTAATGTAAAATCTGTTTCAAAATATCCCAAAGTAGTTCGAGATTTTTCATTTTTAGTTGAGGATGATGTACTTTTTTCTAAAATGAAAAATACTATTCTCTCAATAGATCCAAATATTATTGGGGATATTAAATTAGGTGACTCATACAGGCCTGATAAATCAAATGGTAAAAAATCATATTCCCTCTCTGTTACTATTAATCCATATGATGGAACACTTAGCGACAAACAAATAAAGAGAATTAGTGATAAGATTGTTAAAAGTGTCTCTAAGGAATTTAATGCAGTTTTAAGAGATCAATAAATTAGATCCCTTTGTTCATTCACCTTGGGATCATTTAAGTAGTCTCCAAATTTCATTAATTTGTCAATATACCCTTTAGTTCCAATTTCAAAAACTCTATTTCCTACTGAATTAGCAAATTCAAAGTCTTGTGTTGTTAGTATAATATTACCTTTGAACTTAATCAAAGAATTATTTAGTGCAGTTATTGTCTCTAAATCAAGATGATTAGTTGGGTCATCAAATAGTAAAAAATTAGACTTTTCCATCATCATTTTAGACAACATACACCTAACTTTTTCACCACCAGATAATACCTTACAAGATTTTAAAGCTTCATCTCCACTAAAAATCATTTTACCTAAAAAACCTCTGATGTAGTCTTCTTTTCTTTCTTCATCATCATTAGTCCATTGTCTTAGCCAATCAATTAGATTCATATCTTTATCAAAATATGAATCATTATCGTTTGGTATAAATGATTTAGAGATAGTACTACCCCATTTAATTGAATTGTGATTATTGTCATTCAATACAGTGTGATAAAAATTTGAAGTTATTTTTGAATCTTTTGAGAATAGAACCAACTTATCTTCTTTATTTAAAATCAAATTTAAATTTTTTATATCATCGTTAATAGTTAGATTTTCAATGGTTAAAATTTGATCACCAGAATCCCTTTCTTTTTCAAAAATAATTCCTGGATATCTTCTTGATGACGGTCTAATTTCTTCGATATTTAATTTTTCAATCATTTTCTTTCTTGATGTAGCTTGTTTAGACTTTGCTACGTTTGCACTAAATCTTGCAATAAAGTCTTCAAGCTCTTTTTTCTTTTCTTCAGCCTTTTTATTTTGTTGAGCTTTTTGCTTTAAAGCAAGTTGACTTGATTGATACCAAAACGAATAATTTCCTGTGTAGTGAGATATTTTACCAAAATCTATATCTGAAATATGCGTACATACGGAGTCTAGAAAATGTCTGTCGTGTGATACAACAATCACTGTATTTTCGTAATTAATAAGAAAATTTTGAAGCCAATTAATGGTTTCAAAGTCAAGATTATTTGTAGGTTCATCCATGATTAGGATATCAGGATTTCCAAATAAAGCCTGAGCTAGAAGAACTCTAACTTTTATTTTAGGCTCAATTTCAGACATTTTTGTGTAGTGTAAATCTTCTGAAACACCAAGTTGTGATAAAAGTGAGGCAGCATCACTTTCAGCATTCCATCCATCCATTTCTTCATATTTATTTTGTAATTCACCCACTCTTACACCATCATCGTCATTAAAATCAGATTTTGAATATAAATCATCCATTTCTTTTTTAATCTCAAATAAAACTCTGTTACCCATTATAGTGGTTTTTAAAGTTTCATGTTCATCAAATTCATTTTGATTTTGTTCAAGTACAGATAGCCTTCTATTAGGTTCAATAAACACATTTCCACTGTTTGGATTAATTTTTCCAGAAAGTATTTTTAAAAAAGTAGATTTACCGGATCCATTAGCTCCTATTATCCCATAGCAATTACCTTTTTTAAATGTTACATTTACCTCATCAAAAAGTACTCTTTTTCCGAACTGAACAGATAAGTTGGTAGTGCTAATCATAATTTTTGCCAAAAATAATAATTTGGTTGCATGCGATTTACATTTTGTATAAATAATTTTTAATTTAATCGAATGTTTTTTAGATTTTTTCTTCTCATTGTTATTTTAACATCATGTACAAATAATGAAAACACTTTTTTTGGAGGAAAAATCTTAAACCCCTCATCAAATAAAATTTCTTTGTATAAGAATGATATTTTAATTGATGAAAGCATAATAAATTCTAATGGAAATTTCCAAATTTCTATTGATTCAATAAATTCTGGATTATTTAATTTTTATCATGACCCTGAGTTCCAGTACATAATCTTAGAAAAAAATGATAGCCTAAAAATTAGATTAAATACTTTAGATTTTGATGAATCTTTAGTTTATACTGGTTCTGGATCTGGAAAAAATAATTTTTTAATGGATGTTTTTCTAAGAAGTGAGCGAGATGAGAATTTTATTAATTCAAATTTGAATTTAAAAATCGATGAATTTAAAAGATTAGTAGATTCTTTATATACTGATCAATTTAATTCATTCAACACATATTTATTAGAGAATCAAATATCAATACTGAGTCAAGATATCATATCCTCTGCAATATTATATCCATATCTATCAAAAATTCACTCATTCATTATACGAAATAATATTTCCCCTGAGGAACAATTTATTTTATTTAAACCATATAATTCAAGTATCGATTTTAACTTGAAATTTCTTGGATATTTCAAACCATATATTGATTTTATATATCTAGATATTTACAATAAGGTTAAAAATGAAAAAAAATTTAATTCTGTTGTCGAGTTTAATCAAAGGAGATTGATTAAAACTGATGATATTATAAACTCAACATTAGTAAAGGAAAGAGTTCTTAGATTCCATGCTGTAGGGTTTTTACTTCAAAAACAGCATGATTCTATCAATAGAACTTTTTTAAAAACCTTCACTCAAGTTTCTAAAAATGAGTCAATAAATAAGGAGATATTTAATCTTTACGAAAAATTGAAAGAATAGGTTATTTATTTCCCTTTTTATAATCATCAAGAAATTTTTCTAAACCAATATCCGTTAGAGGGTGGTTCAATAGACCTTTAATTGATTTAAGAGGTGTAGTAACCACATCAGCACCAATTTTCGCACAATCAATAATATGCATTGGTCCTCTTATCGAAGCTGCTAATATTTCTGTTTCAAAATCATAGTTGTCAAAAATCATTCTTATTTCTGAAATCAATTCTATACCATTGGAGGAAATATCATCAATTCTTCCAATAAAAGGCGAAATATAAGTAGCTCCTGCTTTAGCAGCTAACAATGCTTGACCTGCGGAGAATATGAGAGTACAATTTGTTTTGATTCCATTTTCTGAAAAGTACTTTATTGCTTTGATTCCCTCAGAAATCATTGGAACTTTTACTACAATTTGTTCATGTAAAGCTGCCAACTCTTTTCCTTCTTTAACTATACCATCAAAATCAGTTGAAATAACTTCTGCAGAAACATCTCCAGTTACAATTTCACAAATCTTTTTATAATGATTAATTATGTTTTCATTTCCAGTAATACCCTCCTTTGCCATTAAGGATGGATTGGTTGTAACTCCATCAAGAATTCCAAGAGATTGAGCTTCCTCTATTTCTTTTAGATTAGCAGTATCGACAAAAAATTTCATTTATAGTTTGTTGTATTTAATTAATATTTTTTCAAAAATAAGGTCAGGTAATAATCTTTTTAAAATTATAGAAAACTTTTGGAATCTTGTACCTATGACATAATGTATTTTTGGTTTTTTCTTGTTAATAATTTTATAAACCAATTCAGCAATCATTTTTGGATCACTTCCAGCTTTCTCAACATGATCATTCATTTTTTTCCATAATCTATAGTATTTGTTGAAGTATAAAGAATTTTTATCATTAAATGAATCTATCCTTCTTTTAACAATATCAGTCTTAAAATCACCAGGAGCAATATTTACAATATTTATATTAAAATCTTTAACTTCCATTCGCACAGATTCTGTTATAATTTCTAATGCACTTTTTGATGCACAATAAATTCCTCTAAAGGGTAATCCTATGTATGCAGCTATCGATGTTATATTTATTATTAATCCTCCCCCATTCTTTCTCATAATTGGTAAAACCTGTTTTATCATTTCAAGGGGGCCAAAAAAATTTGTTTTAAACAAACTTTCTACATCTGATAAGCTTGATTCTTCAATTGGTCCAGTGAATCCAATACCAGCATTATTAATTAATATATCTATTCTACCTTCTTTGTTAAAAACATAATTTAGACATTCAGAAATATCATTTTTGATATTAATGTTTGACTTAATCAAATTGATAGTACTGTTTTTATAGTTAGTTGGATTTCTTGATGTTCCGTAAACTTTATAATTTTTCTGGATTAAATACTCACCTATTGTCTTACCGATTCCTGAAGATGCGCCTGTAATTAAAACAATTTTTGTCATAAAAAAAGGGCAAGTAACTTATATCACACCGCTACGACCATTTACCCTTGCTGCGTTCCCACCCTGGGGGATTCAATGGGAGCTGGTTGCATAAGCCCTGCCCAATACAAATATAGTTATGTTTTAATAAATGTTTAATATTATTTAATTTTATCAAATCTAATTATGAGACTGATAATTTTCCTTTCAATTCTTTTTTTTTCATGTGGTCAAAATCACATAGATTACAAGATTATTGTTGACTCTAATGATGAAATTCTAACTAAAAATTCTAACATTAAACTTTCATTAAATGAAGCTATCAGTGAAGGTGAATCCTCAGTAAATTTTTTTTTAAATGATAAGCCTATCGAGTCAAATATAAATTTGAAGAGCGCTAAACTAGGAACAAATGAGATAGTGGCTGAAATTATTAATTCAAAATCTAATTTCACAGTATCAAAAAAAATAGATGTTTACACCTCAACTCCCCCTAGTCTCTATTCATACAAAATTATCAATGAGTATTTTCACGATATTTCATCATATACACAAGGTCTAGAATTTCATAATGGTTTTTTATATGAATCGACAGGTTTAAATGGTTTTTCCTCACTACAAAAACTTGATGTCTTCAATAATAAAGTTTTAGAAAAAAGATTTTTAGATAATCAGTATTTTGGTGAGGGACTGACTATAATTAATAATAAAATTTTACAACTAACATGGAAAAATAAAATTGGTTTTATCTATGATTTGAATTCTCTAGAAATGTTAGGTTCTTTTGATTATGAAGATAGTATTGAGGGATGGGGTTTAGCAAATGATGGTAAAAGTATATTTAAATCTGATGGAACTGAAAAAATATGGATTTTAGACTCAGAAACATATGAGGAAATTGATTTCATTGAAGTTGTAACTAACAATAAAAAAATTAAAGATATAAATGAATTAGAGATTGTTGATAACAAAATTTTTGCAAATAGTTACCAACTCAATAATGATATAGGTTTAATTATTGATAAGGATACAGGTGCTGTAAATGGTGTTATTAATTTTAAAGGTTTGAGAGATAGGGTAAAACAACATCCTGAACTTGATGTTATAAATGGGATAGCTTACAACAAAGACAGAAAAACCTTTTTTGTTACGGGAAAAAAGTGGGACAAAATATTTGAGATTGAAATCTTTAAGCAATAAAAAGAGGTCTACTAGACATAAACTCATTAACCTCATTTTTTATTTTTTTTATCATTTCTGTATCGTTATAATTAATTATAACACTATCAATTAATTCAACAATTTTTTCCATGTCTTTCTCCTTTAATCCCCTGGTTGTTATTGCTGGTGTTCCGAACCTAATACCTGAAGTTACAAAAGGAGATTTATCATCAAAAGGAACCATATTCTTATTTGCAGTAATATCAGCTAAAACCAATGCTTTTTCAGCATCTTTTCCAGTAATATTTTTATTTCTCAAATCTATAAGCATCATATGATTGTCTGTTCCATTAGAAATAATATTATATCCTCTTTTGACCAGCTCTTTTGACATTGAATCTGCATTTATTTTAACTTGATTAATGTAGTTTAAAAACGAATCCTGTAAAGCTTCACCGAATGCAATACCTTTTGCACCAATAATGTGTTCGAGCGGTCCACCCTGATTTCCAGGAAATACAGCTAGATCAACAAGATTTGACATCATCTTTAATTTTCCACTTTTAAATTTTTTGCCAAATGGGTTTTCAAAATCTTTTCCAATTAAAATTAGACCTCCTCTTGGTCCTCTGAGAGTTTTATGAGTAGTTGTTGTTACTACATGACAATGTGGAATAGGACTATTTAATAAACCTTTAGCAATTAAACCTGATGGATGTGAAATATCAGCTAATAAAAAAGCACCAACTGAGTCAGCAATTTCTCTGAATTTTTTAAAATCCATATCTCTTGAGTACGCTGATGCTCCTGCTATTATCATGTTTGGCTGTTCTTTTTTTGCAACATCATTTATTTTATCATAGTTAAGGAGTCCAGTTTCTTTCTCTACTCCATAAAATGATGTTTTATAAAAAGTACCGGAAAAATTTACGCTTGACCCATGAGTTAAATGTCCACCATGTGCGAGATCAAAACCTAATAATTTATCACCTGGTTGCAAAAAAGCATGAAAAACGGCTGCATTGGCTTGGCTTCCTGAGTGGGGCTGAACATTAGCATACTCAGCTCCAAACAATACTTTTGCTTTTTCAATTGCAATGTTTTCAATCTCATCAACAACTTCACATCCTCCATAATACCTTTTTCCAGGATAGCCTTCTGCATACTTATTTGTTAATACTGAGCCACAGGCGCTCATAACGTCAGGACTTGTAAAATTTTCAGAAGCAATCAATTCAATTCCAGAAAGCTGTCTTTGCTCCTCTTTTTTTATTAAATCAAAAATTTTTTTGGTGTTACTCATCAGGTAGTAATATTTTATATAAAGATACTTATTAACTTTGCTTGGTGCAAGAGAATATTAACATACAAAACAAAAAAGCTAGTTTTAAGTACCATGTTCAAAAAAAATATGTTGCTGGCATGGTTTTAACAGGTTTACAAATTAAATCAATTCGATCAAAAAAAGTGAATATTGATTATGCTTATTGTTCATTTGATTTAAATGAATTGTTTTTATATAATATAAATTTTGAGAATGCTATTTCTAATAACAAGAATAATACGGTAAAGTTATTATTAAACAAAAGAGAATTAAATAAAATCAAAAAAGAATCAATGGCTCCAGGCTTGACAATTATTCCTCTTAAAATTTTTCTTTCACAAAATGGATTTGCTAAAATTCAAATTGGTATTTCAAAGGGAAAGAAGAATTATGATAAGCGTCAGTCAATAAAGCAAAGAGAGGCTAAAGTTAAAATTGGCAGAATAATGAAAAAAAATTAAATTTTATCTTTTAACATTGGAACAAAGTTAAATTTTCCAAGAGTCTTTTTACTATAATCGTTATTACCCACTTTTTTTACTAAACACATTTCTTGATCGTCCAATCCAACAGGGATAATCATTTTTCCATTAATACTTAATTGATTTAAAAGTTCAGTCGGTATATTAGGACAACCCGCAGTAACTAAGATTTTATCAAATGGTGCATTTTCACTTAATCCTAAATAACCATCAGACCATTTTATTTTCTCTGGATGCATTTTTAATTTAGATAAAGTTGTTTTTGCCATTCTATGAAGATCAAAGATTCTTTCTAATGTGTAAACTCTTGATTTCATATAAATTAAAATTGAAGTTTGATATCCAGAGCCAGTACCTATTTCTAAAACTTTATCACCAGGATTGATATCTAATGACTGCGTTTGAAATGCAACTGTATATGGTTGTGAAATTGTTTGATTATTTGATATTGGAAAAGCTTTGTCATCATATGCATAATCCTGAAAATCCTTGTCCATAAAAAAATGTCTTGGAATATTTAGAATCGCCTCAAGAACTCGCTTGTCTCTAATTCCTTTAGAAACAAGTTTTTCAACTAATCTTTTTCTCTTTCCTTTTTGTTTTATAGAATCGTACAATATTTATGTTACTTTAAAAGGAAATTAAATATATGTAAATTTGAAAATATGATTAAAGTTGGAATTGTTGGTGTTGGTCATTTGGGTGAAATTCATTTAAAATTAATATTATCTTCAATTAATTTTGATTTAATAGGATTTTATGAAACAAATCAGGAAAAATCAGATTTAATTTCAAAGAAATATCAAGTCAAATCTTTTAAAAGTCTTGAAGATTTATCGGAAAATGTTAAAGCTGTAATTATTTCCACTCCAACAATACATCACCATGAGATAGCTACTTTTTTTCTTAAGAATAATATTCATGTATTTATAGAGAAACCAATAACTACAAATGTAAAAGAAGCTAATGAGTTAGTACAACTAGCTAAAGATAATAATCTTGTTGGTCAAGTTGGACATGTCGAAAGATTTAATGGGGCTTTTACTGAGGTTGAAAATCTTTTAAACCCAATGTTTATTGAAGCACATAGATTGTCAAATTATCCAGCTCGAGGAACTGATGTTTCTGTTATTCTTGATTTAATGATTCACGATATCGATATTATACTATCTATTGTAAAATCAAAGGTATCAAATGTTTCTGCGAATGGAACAAAAATTATAAGTTCAAGTCCTGACATAGCAAACGCAAGAATTGAGTTTGAAAATGGCTGTGTTGCAAATCTAACAGCAAGCAGAATTTCATTAAAGAAAATGAGAAAGATGAGGATCTTTCAAAGTGACTCATATGTTTCAATTGATTTTGATAAAAGTAAATCCGAAATTGTTAGTATTGTTGATTATGATAATAATGATAAGTATGCAATGACAATACATAATTCTGATGGTGTTGAAAAAGAGATAAAAATTAAATCATTGGAAAATCTATCAAAAAACTCGATCATTGAAGAACATAATGATTTCGCATACGCAATTAATAATAAATTAAAGCCAAAAGTAACCTTTGAGACTGGAAAGATGGCTTTAGAGCTAGCTTTTATAATACTTAGAAAAATTGATTCAGAATAGATTAGAAAAAATAAAGAATACACTAAACGAAGATATTATACTTGTTGCTGTGTCCAAAACAAAGCCAATTGAGCAAATTAAAAGTTTATATGATATCGGTCATGTTGATTTTGGAGAAAATAAAGTACAGGAATTAGTAAATAAGCATGGTGTTTTACCTAAGGAAATTAATTGGCACATGATTGGTCATCTGCAAAGAAATAAAGTGAGGCAAATTATACCTTTCATTCATCTTATACATTCAGTTGATTCTCTTAGATTGCTAAATAAAATTAATGATGAAGCTAAAAAAATAAATAGAAAAGTAAATATTTTAATTCAGATTAAGATATCAAATGATAACTCTAAGTATGGTTTTAGTTTTGATGAAATTGAGCATTTAATAAAAAATAGAATTTTAGATGAATATGAGTTTATAGATGTTAAAGGTTTAATGGGGATGGCAACATTTACAAATGATGAAAATGTCATTGATGATGAATTTAAAAAATTAAAAAAATTCTATCTAAAATATAGACAGCAAACAAATTTTTCGATATTATCAATGGGTATGAGTGGTGATTATATGATTGCTTTAAAAAACAAGTCAAATATGTTAAGATTAGGAAGTGTAATTTTTGGTAAAAGAAATTAAAATGTATGCTATAATTGATACAGAAACAAGTGGGGGTAAATATAATGAGGAGAAAATTATTGAAATTGCAATAATTATCTATGATGGTAAAAATATTATTGACACATTTACTACACTTATAAAGCCAAATGTTAAAGTTGATTATTTTGTTCAAAAATTAACAGGAATTAAAAACAGTGATTTAGTGGATAAAAAAACTTTTAAAGATTATGCTGAACTAATTTCGAATTTGGTAAGCAATAAAATTATTGTTGGACATAATGTCGAATATGACTATAGAATTTTAAAAAACGAACTTGAAACATGCAATATTAAATTCTCCTCTGAAACTATTTGTACAATAAAAATGTCCAAAGAGAAATATAATGATCTTAAGTATTATAATTTAAATTACTTGTGTAATTACTTTAATATCAAGTTGAAGAATCACCACAGGGCTTATGATGACGCCTTTGCTACACTTGAGCTTTTCAAAATTCTTAATAAGTGAATAAATTAATCAGTATTTCAGGCCCAACAGCCGTCGGAAAGACTAAGTTCTCAATTGATTTAGCTAAAAAAATTAATTGTGAAATTATATCATTTGATTCCAGACAATTCTATAAAGAGATGTCAATAGGAACAGCTGTTCCAAAAAAAAACGAGCTTATTCAAGTTAAGCATCATTTTGTTCAACACAAGTCTATCCATGATTCTTATAATATTAATCAATTTTCTATTGATGCAAAAAAGCTCATAAATGAACTTTTTAAGAAAAACAAGTATATAATTTTAGTTGGAGGTTCATTTCTATATTTAAAATCTATTATTTATGGAATTAATAATGTTCCAGAAATTCCAAGCGAAGTAAGACATGCCCTAAATACTGAATTTGATAACAAAGGCATTGATTATCTCAGAAAATTATTAAAAGAATTGGACCCAAAATATTATGATATTGTAGATCTAAATAATCATAGAAGATTAATTAGAGCAATCGAGGTTTGTAAACACACAAACAAACCTTTTTCATCCTATTTAAATGGATTTGATGAAAAGAAATACAATCATACTTCAATTTGTTTGACTTTGGAAAGAGATGAATTATATAGCAAGATCAATAAACGTGTTAATAATATGGTAAATATGGGCTTAATCGAAGAGGCTAAAGACCTATACAAGTACAAAAATTTAAATCCTCTAAACACAATCGGATACAAAGAATTATTTAACCATTTTGATGGTTTATTTAAAATTGATCAAGCAATAGAAGAAATCAAAAAGAATTCAAGGAGATTTGCAAAAAAACAGTTTACGTGGTTAAATAATAATGATGAACATATATGGCTTGATTCTGGTATTGGTGTTAGTGAGAATATAAAAAAACTAGAAAAGATAGTCTTTTAGGTTTTCTTTAATCCTATTTAATACGTTATTACTTTTTGGTTTGATAAATTTTTCGCCTAAAAGTTTTTCATACAACTCAATATACCTACTTGAAACCATTTCAACGACATCATCACTAATTTCAGGAATAGTTTGACCCTCAAGTCCTCTAAAATTATTTTTCATAAGCCATTCTCTAAAGAACTCTTTTGAAAGTTGTTTTTGCTTTTGATTTTTATTAAATAATTCATCATAGGTATTTAAATAAAAATATCTAGAGGAATCTGGTGTGTGAATTTCATCAATTAGAGTTATATCACCATTTGAATCATATCCAAATTCATATTTGGTATCAACTAATATCAACCCATTATCATTTGCAATTTTAGATCCTCTTTTGTAAAGATCTAAGGAAATTTGATGAATTTTTTCATAATCACTTTTACTTACAATATTCTGTTTAATTATGTCAACAGGATCAATGTCTTGATCGTGTAAACCTTTATCAGCTTTAGTGGTTGGGGTAATTATGGGATTTTCAAATTTTTCATTTTCCTTCAAGCCATTTGGAATTTTATTACCACATAAATTTCTTTTCCCTGCTTTATATTCTCTGTAAGCATGACCTGAAAGATAACCTCTGACTACCATTTCAACCTTAAGAGGGTCACATTTTTTTCCAATAGAAACATTTGGATCTGGATTTTCAATTAACCAATTTTGAACTATATCTTTAGTTCTTTTTAACATTTCAACAGCAATTTGATTGAGAACTTGTCCTTTAAAAGTAATTCCGCGTGGCATAACAACATCAAATGCAGAAATTCTATCACTAGCTATCATAATCATAATATCATTTTTTAAAGTGTAAACTTCACGTACTTTTCCTTCATATTTGGATAATTGATTTTTAAAAAGAAAATCTGATTTATTTAATACAATACTCATTATTTTGATTTTACTAAGTTATATGCATCAATTATGTTTCTAACTAATTTATGCCTAATCACATCACTCCCATCCAAATATATTATTTCTATACCTTCTATTGATTGTAGAATTAAATTTGCCTCTTTTAAACCTGATTTTGCAGTCTTTGGAAGATCTATCTGACCAGTATCCCCAGTTATCATAAACTTCGCTTTTTTCCCCATTCTAGTGAGGAACATTTTCATTTGATTTTGAGTAGTGTTTTGTGCTTCATCTAGTATTACAAAAGCATTATCTAATGTTCTACCTCTCATGTAAGCTAGGGGTGCAATCTCAATAATTTCTCTTTTTATATAATCATCAAGTTTTTGTACTGGTATCATATCCTTGAGTGCATCGTAAAGTGGCTGCATGTAGGGATCTAATTTATCTTTTAAATCTCCAGGTAAAAATCCAAGATTTTCTCCAGCTTCAACCGCTGGTCGTGTTAGAATTATTCTTTTAACATCTTTATTTTTTAAAGCTTTTACTGCGACCGCAACACCAGTATACGTTTTTCCTGTTCCAGCTGGTCCAATTGCAAATACCATATCATTTTTTTCAAAAGCTTCTAGAATTTTTATTTGATTAAGCGTGTGAGCTTTAATTTTCTTTTTATTTGTTCCATAAAGTATAACCCTACCATTTTCTGGTTTTAGTAGTTTATCACCGTTTCCCTTAATAATTTCATTAACAGAGGACTCGCTTAATTCATCATTATTTTTAAGAAAATATATGATTGAATCTAAGATGACACAAATATTTAAAATTTTAGAGCTTTCCCCCTCAATCAATATCTTATCAGCTTTAGCTCTAATTTTGGTGTCTGTGAATGCCTTCTTTATAATTTTTAATACATCAACTTCAGCATCAAAGAAATCAGAAGGATGTAGTTCCTTGATGTAATATTCAAATTTTTCCAAATAAAAATGATAATTTATTTAAGTAAATTTATAAATTAAAATGTTACCCTAAGCTTAAAAAATGTCAATAATTACTTTAACAACTGATTTTGGAATTAAAGACTTCCATGTTTCAAAAATTAAAGGATTATTAAACGTTGAATTAGAAAATCCTAAGATCATTGATATATCTCATGAGATATCTCCTTTTAATTTGATTGAGGCTGCATATGTCATTAAAAACGCTTATTCAAATTTTCCAAGAGGATCAATTCACATTGTTGATATTGATTCTGAACAAACACCCGATCAATCTCATATTGTCATAGAAATGGATGAACACTTTTTTATTTGTGCTGATAATGGAATAATTTCATTAATATCATCAACAATTAAACCATCAAAAATTTTTAAAATTAACATAGGCTTACATTCTGCTAATACCATTAATAATTTTGTTAAAGTTGCAGCACATTTACAACGTGGCGGACAATTAAATGTAATTGGAACCGAAATATTTGAAATTAAAGAGCTAACAGAGCTTAAGCCAATCATAAAATCTAATAATGAATTAATATGTAATGTTATTTACATTGATAACTATGGCAATGTAATAACAAATATTACAAAAGATTTTTTTGAAAAATTTCAGGCAAATAGAAGTTTTGTTATAAATGCTAGAAACATAAAATTCAAACAAATATTCTCCTCCTACTCTGAGTCAATTAATTTTAACAAAGAAAAAAAGTACCGTGAGGAAGATGGAAAAAAAATAGCTCTTTTTAATTCATCAGATTTCTTAGAATTATCAATTTACAAGAGTAATCCAAAAACTAGCGGAGGAGCAAGTTCACTTTTTGGTCTGGGTTATGGTGATGTTATTTCTATCTTATTTAATGATTAAAATGTTAATAAATAAATTTTATATTTTTCTTCATTTACGATATCTTTAAATAATATGAAATTTATTATCTCATCCTCAGAACTATTAAGAAATTTACAGATTTTAGGATCTATATTAAATACCAACAATACTTTGCCAATATTAGACAACTTTTTGTTTGATATTAAAGAAAGTGACCTCACAATTACTTCATCTGATCTTGAGACTTCATTGTCATCTAAGATATTGATTGAATCATCAATTAATGTCAAAATTGCTGTACCTGCAAAGTTGCTAATTGATATTTTAAAATCATTACCAGATCAACCTTTAACATTTTCAATGAATGATAACATATTGGAAATTAATTCTAATAATGGAAAATATGCTTTATCCTATATGGATGGTGATGAATTTCCAAAATCTCTGATAATTGAAGATGCTAAAGAAATTTCATTTAGTTCTAAAGTATTATTGAATGTTATAAATTCCACAATTTTTGCCTCTGGAAATGATGATTTAAGACCAGTAATGTCTGGTGTTTTTTTTCAAGTATCAAACGATAAATCATGTTTTGTAGCAACTGATGCCCATAAACTTGTAAAATATGTAAGAAATGATATCAACTCTGATAATGCAATAGAGTTTATAGTTCCTAATAAACCTCTAAATATCCTCAAATCAATATTGCCAGATAAAAAAGAAGACGTTAGAGTTTTATATAATAATACTAATGCAATTTTTAGTTTTTCAACCTTTACGATGATCTGTAGATTAATCGATGGTAAATTTCCTAACTATGAGGCTGTAATTCCAAAAGAAAATCCAAATGTTTTAGAAATTGATAGGTTACAGTTGCTTAACTCAACTAAAAGAGCAAGTATTTTTTCTAGTAAGACAACCAATCAAGTAAAATTTGAAATCAAAGGCAATCTCCTTAAAATATCAGCTGAGGATTTAGATTTTAATAATAAGGCTGAGGAAACGTTAGAATGCAATTATAATGGTGATGATATTGCTATTGGTTTTAATTCTAGATTTATAGTTGAAATGCTTAATAACCTGTCCTCAGAAATAGTTCAAATTGAATTATCTTCACCTAATAGAGCCGGACTAATATCTCCTCTTCATGAAAAGGATAGTAATGAAGAGATTACAATGCTAGTTATGCCAATTATGCTAAACTAATTAGAGATAATAATCTGTCCTTATAAAATTCGATTTTTTATTATCAATTAGTTTTCTTAAAATATTTTTATTTGTTGGATTATCTTTTGAAGCAACAAATGTTCTTATTGAAAATGATCTTAAAGCATCATGTACACTTAGGGTTGCAACAGCAGAATCTTTTCTTCCAGTGAAAGGATATATATCTGGACCACGTTGACATGAGCTATTGAGATTAACTCTACATACTAAATTTACAAGAGAGTCTATTATAGGACCTAGCTTTTCTTCTGAATTCCCAAACAAACTTACTTGTTGTCCATAATTAGATTTTGCCATATAATTTATTGGTGTTTTAATGTCTTTAAATGAAATTACAGGGATAACAGGTCCAAACTGTTCGTCTTTATAAACATTCATTTTATCATTCACTGGATATAAAACAGCAGGAAATACAAAATTCTTAAATTTCTTTCCTCCATTTTTATTAATTATTTTGGCACCTTTTTGTGTTGCATCATCAATTAAATCACTAATATATTTTGGCTTATTAGGTTCAGGAAGAGGAGTTAATAGTGTGTTATCCCAAGGTAAACCTAATTTTAATGAATCAACTTTTTCACAAAACTTCTTTAAAAACTTATCTTTTATGTTTTCATGAACATAAATGATTTTAATGGCTGTGCATCTTTGCCCATTATAAGAAAGAGATCCTGAAATACATTCATCAACAGAAAGCTCAAGATCAGCATCGTCTAATATAATAGCAGGATTTTTTGCTTCTAATCCTAATACTAGTCTTAATCTATTTTTTTGTGGATGAAGATCTTGTAATGAAATTGCTGATGAGCTATGTCCTATTAGAGCTAAAACATTTATTTTTCCTGACTTCATGATTGGTGATGCAATTTCTCTTCCCCTTCCGAAAATGATATTAACCACACCTGGTGGAAATGATTTTTGAAAGGCTTCTAATAAAGGAGCAATTAATAATACTCCGTGTTTAGCAGGTTTAAAAATAGCTGTATTTCCCATTATTATTGCAGGAATAAGTAATGCAAAAGTTTCGTTTAATGGATAATTATATGGTCCAAGACATAATACAACCCCTAGAGGGCCTCTTCTAATCAGAGCTCTAACACCTGAATTATTTTGAAAGTTCGCCCCGTCTCTATCTATTTTCTTATACTCCTTAATTGTTTCAATAATATATTCAACTGTCCTGTCAAATTCCTTTTCTGAGTCCTTAAGATTTTTTCCAATTTCCCACATCAATAATTTTACAACCTCATCTCTCTGTAAAATCATTAAATCAACAAATTTTTGCATACAATTAATTCTTTCATATACTTTCATTGTTGGCCACTGCCCTGTTCCATTAGCATATGCTTTATCAGCAGCATCAAGAGCTAATAATGCATGTTTTTCGTCCATCTTTGGAGAATCACCTAAGACTGTATATTTATCATTTTCAGAGTTAGAAAAAAGTGTACTTACCACCTCGGTAAATTCTCCATTCCAATTACCAATTTTTCCATCAATTAAGAATGTGTTATGATGAATAGGTAATTTAAGTTGAAATTTTTCAGGAATATTTGTTTTCATTTTATTTCAATTTTTTCATATTGCTCATGTTTTTCCTCAATATTAAGCCAATTTTTTCAATATCATGAGAAAATGTTTTGTTGTCATTTTTTATTAAATAACTTTCATCAATTTCTATACCACTAGGATTTGATCCAATATGGTTTTTATTAATTTTAGTCATAAAATCAGCTAATAAAGGTAAACATGACTGATTAAATAAGTAACAACCATATTCTGCTGTATCAGAAATTATTCTATTCATTTCATACAATTTTTTCCTAGCAACAAGATTTGCAATCAAAGGGAGTTCATGTAAAGATTCATAATACGCAGATTCATCAATTATTCCGTTATTAACCATTGTCTCAAAAGCAAGCTCTACACCTGATTTAACAAAAGAAATCATAAGTATTCCCTTGTTGAAATAATCTTGATTTTCAATAATTTCTTCACTTGGAGATGCTTTTTCAAAATTTGTTAATCCAGTTTCTTCTCTCCACTTAAGAAGGTTTTCATCATTATTTTTCCAATCAATCATCATTTCTTGTGAGAAACTTCCAGTCAGAATATTTTTCATATGAGTTTCAAATAATGGTGTCATTATTGTTTTCAATTCTTCTGACAATTTATGAACTAAATATCTAGATTCATTATCTAGTCTTTTAATCATTCCTGAAATTCCATTATGTTTCAGTTCTTCTGTAATTGTTTCCCATCCATACTGAATTAATTTTGCTGCAAAACCACTGTCATATCCTAAATCAATCATTTTATTATAGCATAATATTGATCCAGATTGTAAAACACCACATAATATTGTTTGTTCTCCCATTAGATCTGATTTAACCTCTGCTACAAAAGATGATTCTAGTACACCAGCTTTATGACCTCCAGTTGCAACAGCATATGCTTTTGCATAATCAAGACCTTCACCATGTGGATCATTCTCAGGATGGACAGCTATTAGGGTTGGAACACCAAAACCTCTTAAATATTCTTCTCTCACTTCGGTTCCTGGACATTTTGGAGCAACCATAATGACTGTAATGTCCTTTCTTATTTTAATTCCTTCCTCAACAATATTAAATCCATGTGAATAAGAAAGTACGGAGTTTTCTTTCATTAGTGGCATTGCTTGATTGACAACTTGACTATGATTTTTATCAGGTGTAAGGTTGATTACAATATCTGCCTGGGGTATTAATTCATCAAATGTTCCGACTTTAAAATTATTTGATGATGCATTTTTAAAAGACTCTTTTTTGTTATCAATTGAAGATTGTCTTAAAACGTACGAAATATTCAAACCTGAATCTCTCATATTTAAACCTTGATTTAAGCCTTGGGCACCACAGCCTATAATCACAATTTTTTTATCAATTAAAATATTTACTCCATCTGAAAATTCTTCAGATTTCATGAACCTACATTTACCTAATTGATTTAGTTTATCTTTTTCAGATAATGAATTAAAATAATTACTCATTTTCGTTATTTTTTAAATGTTTTGAAATTTCCATTGAGCTTTTTGAAACTGAAATTCTTCCTGATCTAACAAATTGTAGTAACCCATACTTCTTAAGTTTGTGGTATAAATCCTCTGTTTCTTCTCTCCATCCGGTTTTTTCAATTACGAAATACTCTGGCTTTACAGTAACTATATTAGCTCTGCTTTTTTTAATTATATTTTGAATTTGTCTCTCCTCAAAAAGTGATTTAGAATTAACTTTATACAGAGCTGTTTCAAGATAAATTGTTTCTTCATCAGTATGATAAAATGCTGCTATAACTTCAATTTGTTTTTCGATTTGCTTAACTAACTTAATTATTTGTTCACCATCAACTTTAACAACAATTATGAACCTATAAATATTTGGAATTTCAGACTCTGATGATGTTACACTTCTTATATTGATATGTCTTTTAAGAAATATAGCGGATATCCTATTCAATAATCCTACATTATTTTCAGTATATATTGATATTGTATAATTTCTTTTTTTCATTATTCCAGCCTAATATCTGACACTGATGATCCTGATGGAATCATGGGAAAAACATTTTCTTCCTTTTCAATCATTACCTCTAGTAAATAAGGTCCATTATGATTAATCATTTTTTTCACCTCATCATCTAATTTATTTCTTTCAGAGACCTTGCTAGATTCAATAAAATATCCTTTGGATATTGCAACAAAATCAGGATTAATCATTTCAGTAGATGCATATCTTTTGTCAAAAAATAATTGTTGCCATTGTCTAACCATGCCTAAAAAATTATTATTTAAAATAACAATTTTTACAGCTGCTTTGGTTTGAAAAATTGTTCCTAACTCTTGAATGGTCATTTGAAAGCCACCATCTCCAATTACAGCAATAACTTCTCTTTTTGGATCACCGATTTTTGCACCTAACGCTGCTGGTAATGCAAAGCCCATTGTCCCAAGTCCACCCGAAGTTATGTTTGACTTACTTAATTTAAACTTTGTATATCTGCATGCAACCATTTGATGCTGACCTACATCTGTAACTAAAATAGATTCTCCTTCTGTATTATTGTTTATCGATTTAATTACTTCAGCCATTGATAGACCACCTTTTTTCTTATTGTATTCATTATCAATTACCTTGTCATATTCAATTTTATAATAATTATGAAATTCATCAATCCATTTGTCATGATTTTTTGATTTTATAAGAGGTAAAATTTCTTTAATTGTTTCTTTGACATCACCTAAAACAGCAACATCAACTTTGACATTTTTATTTACTTCAGCAGGATCAATTTCAAAATGAATAATCTTTGCTTGTTTTGCATACGTATTTAAACTTCCTGTAACCCTATCGTCAAATCTCATGCCTATTGCAATTAAAACATCACATTCATTAGTTAACTTATTTGGGCCATAATTTCCATGCATTCCAACCATTCCTACATTCAATGGATGATCTGTGGGAAGTGCAGACAAACCAAGAATAGTCCAAGCAGCAGGTATTCCAGATTTTTCAAGAAAAGCTTTAAATTCATTTTCAGCATTTCCAAGAATTACCCCTTGTCCCCATACAACAAAAGGCTTCTTAGCATTATTTATAATGTCAGCTGCATTTTTAAGAGATTTATTATCCATTGCTGGAACAGAAGAATAACTTCTGATTTTTTTACACTTTTTATATTCAAAAGTTTTTAATATTTCAAACTGAGCATCTTTTGTAATATCTATGAGAACTGGACCAGGTCTTCCAGATTTTGCAATATAAAATGCTTTTGCAAAAATCTCTGATATTTCTGAGGCTTTTGTTATTTGATAATTCCATTTGGTCACTGGTGTTGATATTCCAATGATATCCGTTTCCTGAAATGCATCAGAACCCAATAAAGATGATGCAACTTGACCAGTAATACATACCATGGGAGTAGAATCAATTTGCGCATCAGCAATCCCTGTTACTAGATTTGTCGCTCCTGGACCAGATGTGGCAATTGCTACACCCACCTTACCAGATGATCTTGCATAACCTTGAGCTGCATGTGTTGCTCCTTGTTCATGACGCACCAAAATATGGTTAATTTTATTTTCAAACTTGTAAAGTTCATCATATACGGGCATGATTGCACCTCCAGGATATCCAAAAAGAATATCAACTCCTTCTTCTAACAAACAATGAATTACTGCCTCTGCTCCTGAAATATTCTTCACAACTTAAATATTAATCTGTTACACATCCTTTTGACGCACTTGATACAAGCTTTGAATACTTGTACAAAATACCTGATTTAAATTTTAAATCAGGTTTTATCCATGATTTTTTTCTTAAATCTAATTTTTCCTGCGAAACATTAACATTAATCTCATTTTTTACAGCATCAATAATTATTTCATCTCCATCTTCAATTAATGAAATTAATCCACCTTCAGCTGCCTCAGGTGAAATATGTCCAACAACAAAGCCATGAGTGCCACCTGAGAATCTTCCATCAGTAATCAATGCAACGTCATTTCCTAGACCTGCACCCATTATTGCTGATGTTGGCTTCAACATTTCAGGCATCCCAGGACCACCTTTTGGTCCCTCGTACCTAATTACAATTACATCACCTTTTGAAATTTTATTATTCTTTATTGCATGATTAGCTTCATTTTCCGAGTTAAATACTTTAGCATTTCCTTTAAAAATTAAACCTTCTTTTCCTGTTATTTTGGCAACTGAACCTTCTGAAGCAATATTCCCATACAAAATTCTTATGTGTCCAGAAGATTTAATAGGATTGTCTAAGGGTCTAATTATATCTTGATCAAAGTTTATGGATTCAATAGTTTTTAAATTTTCTTCAATTGTTTTTCCAGTAACTGTCATACAATCATTATGAAGCATATTATTCTGTAGCATGAATTTCATTACAGAGGGAATTCCACCAATATTGTGTAAATCTTCCATAAGATATTTTCCACTTGGTTTTAAGTTAGCCAAAAATGGTGTTTCTTCTGAGATTTTTTGAAAATCATCTATATTAAAATCAATATTTGCAGTTTTGCATATCGCAAGAATATGTAAAACAGCGTTAGTAGATCCACCTAATAATGTTATTAAGCGAACAGCATTTTCAATTGATTTTTTAGTTATTATATCACTAGGCTTAATATCCTTTTTTATAAGATTAATTATCGATTTAGATATAGTTTCTTTCTCATTTAATTTATCTCTACTAATTGCTGGATTTGAGGAATTATATGGAAGTGCCATTCCCATTGCCTCAATTGCTGACGACATCGTATTAGCTGTGTACATTCCTCCACATGCCCCTGGTCCCGGACATGCATTGCTTATAATTTCATCATAATCTTTATTAGATAATTTTCCTGATACTTTCTCACCCCAGGCTTCAAAAGCAGATACAACATCCAATTTTTTTCCTTTGTAACAACCTGCTGCTATCGTTCCACCATACACAAGTATTGAAGGTCTATTTAATCTTATCATAGCCATTAATGCACCTGGCATATTTTTATCACATCCAACAACACTGATTAATGAATCATATGACATTCCATTAACTACTGATTCAATTGAATCTGCAATTATATCTCTTGATGGAAGAGAGTATTTCATACCATTAGTTCCCATGGAAATCCCATCACTTATTCCAATTGTATTAAATATTAATGGAACAGCTTCATCTTTGTCAATTTTATTTTTAATTTCTATTGAAAGTTCATTGAGATGCATATTACAAGGATTTCCCTCATATCCAGTACTTGCTATTCCAATAAAGGGCTTGTTAAAATCTTCTTTTTTTAGACCAATAGCGTGGAGCATCGCTTGAGCAGCTGGCTGTGAACCTTTTTTAGTGATTATTTTGCTATACTTATTAAGCTCCATTTCTAAAAAAAAACTCCATGTAAATGGAGTGAATTGTAAATATAGTGTTTATCATAATAAAAGCCGAAATTATCTTCTTATATTCGAAAATAATTTAAAAATGACACCAAATAACTTATGCTTAAGTGTGCATCAAAATCAAAGAAATTTCTTTGATTCTAAAAAATCATTTGAATTAAATTATAGGATTAAATCCTTAAAAAAGTTAAAAGCAACCATAATTAAGTTTGAGAAAAATATTGTGGATGCGTTAAAGCTTGATTTGGGTAAAAGTTATGCTGAATCATACATGTCAGAGATTTCGATTATATACAATGAAATAAACTATGTTTTAAGAAATGTAAAAAAATGGTCTAAAAGGAAAAAGGTTTCATCATCACTATTGAATTTTTTTTCTACAGATTACATCCAGCCGAATCCTTATGGTGTAACATTAAATATTTCCCCTTGGAACTATCCATTTCAATTATCAATTTCCCCAATTATTGGGGCTATTTCAGCAGGTAATACAGTTGTTTTAAAACCTTCAGAACACTCTCCTCATACAACTGCTATTTTAGAAACCATAATTAATGAAGCATTTTCCAGAGGTCATGTTGATATAATAACTGGAGGTCCAAAAACTGGAAAAAATCTATTAGAATTAAATTGGGATTATATTTTTTTTACAGGAAGTACTGAGATAGGCAAGATTGTGGCATCACAAGCAGCTAAAAAATTAACACCTGTAACTCTTGAGTTAGGTGGGAATAATCCTTGTATTGTTGATAAGGATGTTTCAATTGAAATAGCTTCAAAAAGAATAGCATGGGGAAAATTTTTAAACTGCGGTCAAACATGTATTGCCCCAAATTTTATAGCTGTACATGAGGATGTTAAGGATAATTTTATACAAAGTTTAACTAAAGAAATTATTACAACTCATGGATTAGATCCAAAAAAAAGTCATTTTTATTCAAAAATCATAAATTTAAATCATGTTGAAAGATTGTCAAAACTTATTAAAGGTTATGATCTAATCCATGGAGGAAAATATGATAAAAAATTAAATTATTTTGAACCAACAATACTTGAGGTTAAATCTATAAAGGACAAAATTTTAAAAGATGAAATTTTTGGACCAATTCTTCCTCTAATTTCTTATAAAAATGATGAAGAATTGAATAACATATTGGTTGAGTATAAAAATCCTCTAGCTTTTTACATTTTTAGCAACAGACTTTCTTACGCCAAAAAAATTATTAACACCTATTCATTTGGAGGTGGAGCAATCAATGATATTCTTGGACAAATTGTCAACAAAAATCTGCCTTTTGGAGGTATTGGTAATTCAGGAATAGGAAAGTATCATGGTTATGAATCCTTCAAAACTTTCAGTCATTTTAAACCTTATATAATTAAATCAAATTCTTTCGATTTATCATTTAAATATAAGATGAGCCAAAATAGTTTTCTTTTTAGAATTACTAAAAGATTATTAAAACATATTTCAGTTTGATGAAGAAGGAGTTTGATAAAATAGTTCGAATTAGAAGATCTGTAAGACGTTATAAAAAAACAGAAATAAATGATGATGATGTTAAAGATTCAATTCTTCATGCTTCATTAGCTCCAAATAGCAGTAATTTACAATTGTGGGAGTTTTATCACGTAACATCTGAAAAACTAATGAATAGAATTTCAGAGGCATGCTTTAATCAACCTGCGGCTAGAACTGCTAATCAATTTGTTGTAATTGTTACAAGAAAAGATTTATGGAATAAAAGAAGAATATTTAATATCAATACAATAAAAAACAAAACTCTTAATGCTAGTGATAAGAGTTTGAAAAACAGGGATTTAGCCCTAAAGTATTATAAATATCTCATACCTACTATCTATAAGGAATTTTTTGGATTACTTGGGTATATTAGATATATAAATGCTATGATTATTGGATTATTTAGGCCAATTTATAGACAAGTAACTAATTCTGATATGCGAGTTGTAGCTCATAAAAGTAGTGCATTAGCAGCTCAAAACTTTATGTTAAGTATGACATCTAAAGGTTATGATACCTGCCCAATGGAGGGGTTTGATTCATTAAGGGTAAAAAGAATTTTATCACTCCCCTACTCATCAGAAATTAATATGGTTATAAGTTGTGGGATAAGAGATGATGATGGAGTTTACGGAAAACAAATTAGAGTCCCTTTTGATGATATCTACTTCAAGAGATAAAGTTTATTTGTAGTTTTTCTTAAAGTTTTCTAACCCTTCAGATAGCCAACTTTGATAGGTATCAGTATCTGTGTACTGAATTGGTTTGTTAAGAACTTCAAGATTAGGAGAGAGCAATACATAATAAGGTTGCGAATTGTTTTTAAAATTGATTGTTTGAAAGGCAGACCACTTCTCTCCAACCTTTTTTAAAGTTTTTTCATTTCCATTCTTGTCCGTAAGGATTATAATTTGATCTTGATTCAAATCTGATCTATCATCAACATAAAGTGAAATTAAAATAAATTCATTGTTAATCATATCATAAACTTTCGGTTCTGACCAGGTATTTTCCTCAACTCGTCGGCAATTTGCACATGCCCAACCTGTAAAGTCTAAAAGTATGGGTTTATTATTTTCTACTGACTCTGATTTCCCTTCATCAAAATCTTTTATACAATTTAATGAAAGAGGACATTCATTATCATCCTGATATAATGAATAAAATTCAGGTGGCAAAAGCCCACTTAACAAGGAAAGATTTGTTTTTGTTGAAAACAATGAACTACTCATGTATATCCCAACTATAATAAAAAAAGAGGATGATAATATGTAAGACAGCTTCTTTGAAGTTCTTAATAAATATAAACCGCATAAAAGAAATAGTAAAACCCATATTCCAATAAATATTTCTCTTTTTAAAATACCCCATTCAAGAATAAGATCAACATTAGATAAAAACTTAAATGCTAAAGCTAATTCTACAAAACCTAAAATAACTTTGATTGAATTTGTCCATGACCCCGATTTAGGAAGTTTATTGATCACATTTGGAAAAAATGCAAGTAGAGTAAACGGAACTGCAAGTGCAACTCCAAATCCTAACATACCATATGTTAAATCAATAGCTCCACCGTCTGATGTTAAAGTGCCAACAAGTAAGGTACCCAATATTGGTCCAGTACATGAAAATGAAACTAAACATAGTGTTAGTGACATAAAAAAAGTTGAAATTAAGCCTTTGTATAAATTTGATTTTGAGTCAACGGTGTTAGACCAAGAACTTGGAAGAGTAATGTCAAAAAGTCCAAATAAAGAAAGTGCAAAAGCAACAAATATTGCGAAGAAAATAAAATTTAGTACAGGGCTTGTTGATATTTGATTTAAGATTTCAGGATTAATATTCTCAAGAAAATAAAATGGAATACTAAGGGAAACATAAATAAGTATGATAAAAAATCCGTATGAGCTTGAATATAGCTTTGCTTGTTCATTTTTTGTTGAAAAAAACGATACAGTGAGAGGTATCATTGGAAATACACATGGTGTCAATAGAGCTAAAAATCCACCTAATAGACCTAAGATTAAAATGTTAATCCTTCTTGAAAAATTATTTGATACTTCATTCTCATACTCATTTACTAAAAGTTCTGAATTTTTTAAATCTAAATTCAAAGAGCTTGAAACTGTAGAGTAGTCAAAAGAAGTTGTATTTATTATTTGTTTATTTGAAAGACTATATTCAAGTTTTACATCTTGGAAAATACACACTCGATCATCACAAACTTGATAATATAAGTTTTGAGTTAAGATATCATCTTTATAGTTTCCTTTGAGAACAACTTCTTGACTATAAATAACTTCATTGATGAAGTATGATTGATCCATTTGGAATATTGGATCATATTTAGTGATTGGTTTGGGTTCGGAAACTATTGAAAAAGAATCAAAAATAGATTCGTCCTCAAAAACAAATTCAGTAGGCAAAGCTCCACCCTCTTCAAGATTTTGAGAATATAGTCTCCAATTATCCTGAATTTTAGCAGTTGTAGATAATATATATGAATTATCTGACTTTTTTTCAACAGAGGTTAACCATTTTATCGGCTCTTGTGAGAAACAAAATAAAGGAATTAGAATAAATAATATTTTTAAATTGATATTTTTAAACATTGTCCTTTTGTTTTTAATAACCTTCTATCAACTCTCATACCAATAATCCACAAGACTTGATTCTTTGCATCAGTTAAAAGCCATTTATTTTGTTTTTCAAAAATCGATAATTTTTCATCTTTAAAAAACTTACTTACCTTTTTTTTTCCATTCATTCCATAAGGATAAAAAATGTCACCTTTTTGAAATCTCCTTACTTTCAATGGTGTTGAAACTTTGTTGTGTATACAAATCATATTTTTGGATGGTCTTTTTGAAAAATTACATTTTTCCAATTTAATCTGAAATGGATGTTGATTTTTACCTAAAGTGAGCTTATAGTCCTTTAAATCATTATAACTAATTTTTTTTATCAATATTTTATTTCTATCAGAAAGAATTTCATGTGATTTTGAACTGATTTTTTTTCCGGTTTCTGCGATTAATATTTTTAAAATCTCAGAATTTTTAAAAAATCCGTACTTTCTAAAGGCAATAAATTCTACAGATTTTAAATTACAATTCTTCCAATTAGATTTTTTAGACTCAATTATTCCATCCTTTCTCTCTGTAAAGTATTTACTGTTAATAATTTCTAAATATTTATCAGTATTAACTTTTACTTTATTTGATTCATTTATTAGTCTAATAAAATTTGTTCTATAGCATGGATCAGCTAATTTGATTTTAGGAATAATAATATTTCTTATTTTATTTCTTAAATATTTATTTTCAAAGTTTGATTTATCCTCTCTCCACGTTAATTTATTTTTCTTTGCATAATTTACAATATCATCCTTAGTGAATGATAATAGTGGTCTAACTATGGTATTGTTAATTTGTTTAATTCCTGTTAAAGGATTAAGCTTTTTTCCTCTGTAAATATTTATCAAAATTGTTTCGATATTGTCATCTAAATGATGAGCAGTCATAATGTGCGTATAATTATATTTTAGACTTAAAAAAGTAAAAAAATCATATCTGAGGTCTCTTGCTTTTTTTTGAATAGATTTTGAATTTGATAAATCATATGATTTTGAGAAGAATTTTATTTCATTCTTAGCACAATATGTTTTTACAAACGATTCATCTTGATCACTGTCTATACCTCTAAGCATGTAATTAATATGAGCTATTGAAAAATTAATCTCTGATTTAAGTAAAAGATCACATAATACCATACTATCAACTCCACCACTTACAGCTGCAATAACATTGTGATTTAAAGGAATGGTTTTTTTAATATTACTAACAAATTTTGAAAGCATATTTCAAAGTTACTATTTAAGTGATTGAATCATTGGTTCAGCCTTAACCAAACATTCTTCATATTCTTTTTCAGCAATAGATTTATGTGTAATTGCACTTCCTACATTGACAGTGAGCATTTTATTACTACTGCTATATACAATAGATCTTATTACAACATTAAAGTCAAAGTCCATTTCAGAATTAATATATCCGACTGAGCCACTGTAAAGCCCTCTTTTTGTTGATTCAAATTCATCAATTATATTCATTGACTCTATCTTAGGAGCACCTGTCATACTACCCATAGGAAAAGTTCCTTTTAATATTTCCGATAACTTTAATTTTGAGCTTACTTTTGCTTCAATTGTTGATATTAATTGATGAACTCTTTTAAATGTTTTTAAAGTATTTAAACTCTTCACTTTTACTGAACCTTTTTTTGCAATTCTTGATAAATCGTTCCTAACTAAATCAACAATCATATGATTTTCAGATAATTCTTTTGGACTTGATAATAATTCATTAATATTTTTCTTGTCCTCCTCAGGACTATCCCCTCTTTTGGCAGTCCCTTTTATAGGTTGACTTATAATATCCTCTCCATTTTTACTCAAGAATCTTTCAGGCGATGATGAAATTAAAAATAAGTCATTTACCTTTAGGAAGCTGCTCATTGGAGACTTCGTGTAATTATTAAGTTTAACATAAGTATCATAAGGATTAATTTCATCATATTCACTAAATAAGTCAAAACAAAAATTCATTTCGTAGCAGTCACCTCTAAAAATTCTTTCTTTAATTTTGTTTACTTTATTTATGTATTCACTTTTAGAGTTTCTTAAATTTAGTTTTACAATACTTGAGTTTTTTGTTTTCTCTTTTTTAGATATTTCATTAAACTTTTTCCAATCATTATCTATTAAATCTTTTTCAAATGATAATCCGGTCACAATTTTACCTTTAACAAACCATACAATTTCTGGTTGAAAAAAATATAAATTAGGCATATTGATAAAGTCAATGTTATCGTCATTTAAAACTTCAATCTCATTTCTTAGATCGTACGTCATATATCCAAAAAGCCAATCTTTTTTTAACTCAAAAAAATTATCAAGTTTTTTGAGAGAATTTTCAGATGATTTTATGAAAGATTTAACGCCATATCCACATAATAAATCGTATTTATCAGAATTATTATTTGAATTTAAGAGTATAAAATAATCTTGGTCTACTGAAAAATTAATTAATTTTTCAACAAATTTTTCCTTATTAACTATTCTATATGATTTTGAGAATCTTTCCAACATTTAAATTTACTTATAATTCGTTTTATATATGGTATATTTGAAGAAAACGAGTCATGAAATATGCTTATGAAGCTGAAAGTTTATTAAAAAAACTCATTTCTATAAAATCATTTTCATTTTATGAAGATAAAACAGCTGATTATATAGAAAATTGGCTTTGTGAAAAGAATATAGATACATTTAGATCTGTAAATAATATATATGCAATCAATAAGCATTATAACAAAAATAAACCATCCATTTTATTGAATTCTCATCATGATACTGTTGAACCCAACTCAGGATATACAATTGATCCTTTTAAGCCAATAGTTAAAGATGAGAAGCTATATGGCTTAGGAAGTAATGATGCGGGTATTTCACTATGTTGTTTAATTATGGTTTTTGTTCATTTTTATGAAAAAGATGATTTAAACTTTAATTTAATTCTGTTAGCATCTGCAGAAGAAGAAAAATCTGGAAATAATGGAATCAAGAGTGTAATACCAAAACTACCTAAAATTGATTTAGCAATTATTGGAGAGCCTACAAAAATGGATGTAGCTATCGCTGAAAAAGGATTAATAGTTTTTGATTTAATCGTAAAGGGAAAATCATCTCATGCTGCACATCATAATGATGAAAACCCTATATATAAAGCTTCAAAAATTGTAGAACAAATTTCTAAAATCAAATTTCCTAAAAAATCAAAAATTCTTGGTGATGTAAAGCTTACTGTAACACAAATAAATGCAGGTGTTCAGCATAATGTTGTACCATCAGAAGTGAATATTGTTTTGGATGCTAGAATTAATGATATGTATTCAAACAATGAAGTTTTTAGTCATTTAAAAAACAAACTTGATTGTGATGTTATCCCTAGAAATTTAGATCTAAATCCATCATCCATCCCTGAAAACCATCATATAATTAAGGCAGCAGATAATTTAGGTTTTAAAAAATATGGATCTCCAACTTTATCTGATCAAGCTAAAATTAATATTAAATCTATAAAACTAGGTCCTGGAGATTCTTTAAGATCTCATACAGCTGATGAGTTTATCTATTTAAGTGAAATTGAGGATGGTATAAATAAATATATATCTTTATTAAATGAGTATGATTCAATTATAAACTTATAATATTATGATAAAAAAATTTTTAAGCGTTTTCTTTTTTTACTTTGCTTTATCCTCATGCAACTTGGATATTAATGATAAACCAAACATAATTGTTTTTATTGCTGATGATGTTAGTTGGGATGATATAGGGGTTTACGGGAACGACCAAGTTGTTACACCAAATATTGATAATTTGGCTAAGAATGGATTAATATTTAACAATGCTTACCTAACAACTAGCTCGTGTAGTCCAAGTAGAAATTCAATATTAACAGGAAGATACCCTCACAATACAGGGGCTGCTGAACTACATACAGAACCACCACTTGATATGACTTCATTTCCAGAAATTTTAAAAGACAAAGGATATTATACACTGCAAGCAGGTAAATTTCATATGGGTGAATATGCAAAAAGGGGGTTTCATGAAGTGCATGATAGTAAACAAATTAATGGTTTAGGAGGAGAGGATTATTGGGTTGAAGGCTTAAAGAAAAGACCAAAATTAAAGCCATTTTTTATGTGGTATGCATCCTACGATGCTCATAGAACTTGGGGCGAGAATGAATTTTCAGGAACACATAATCCAGATAAAATTGTTGTGCCGGATTATTTGGTTAATGGCTCACTGACAAGATTAGATTTGGCAAACTACTACGATGAAATCACCAGATTTGATCATTACATTGGAGAAGTTGTTAATGAATTAAAGGCACAAGGTGAATATGAAAACACCTATATTATCGTTATGGCTGACAATGGACGTCCTTTTCCGCATAGTAAAACTCGTTTAAATAATCAAGGAGTTAAAACACCTTTCATTGTTCATCATCCAAGATCAATAAAGTCTAATAAGAAATCAAATTCATTAATAAGTGCTGTTGATATTGCTTCAACAATTCTTGATATTGCAGGAATCACCCCCTCTGAATCATTTCAAGGAAATAGTTTTTTAAATATTATTAATAATCCAGAATTAAAATTTAGAAACTATGTATTTGCTGAACATAACTGGCATGACTATGAATCATATCAAAGAATGGTTAGAAATGAAAAATATTTGTACATAAAAAACTCAAGACCACAGTTTCCCCAAGAGGGGCCATTAGATGCAATAAATAGCCCTACCTATATTGATTTAAAGGATGCAGAAAAGAACAAAACTATTTCAAAAGTTCAGGCTGAGATATTTATTAAGCCAAGACCAAATGAAGAGTTGTATGATTTATCTAATGATCCTTTCCAGTATAAAAACCTTCTTGAGGAGGGAGATATTCCTCAAGATTATGAAGTGTTAAAAAAAATATTAAATCAATGGATTAATGATACTGGAGATACTTTTCCAGAAAAATTAACAAAAGATTGGTATTTGAGAGAACAAGAAAAATTTAATGAATCTTCGCTTTTAAAAACTGAATTTCATGGAGTTAGAGGAGAAATGCCTGGGAGCTCAGCTTTAGCAACCAAAAATAATAATAAAGGGCCTTTTTAAATTAGATATGTAAAGGTCTGTTATCTAGAGCTGATAACGCGGCTTCTTTCATTGCTTCGGAATACGTAGGGTGTGGATGACTCATTATAGAGATATCTTCACATGAGGCTCTAAACTCCATAGCGGTTACTCCCTCAACAATTAAGTCAGCTGCTCTTGCACCTATAATGTGAACTCCAAGAATTTCATCGGATTTCTTATCAGCTATAATTTTAACAAACCCATCTAAATCAGAACTTGCTCTTGATCTTCCAAGGGCTCTCATTGGAAATTTTCCAACTTTGTAATTTACTTCCTCTTTATTTAGTTGTTCTTCTGTTTTTCCTACAGATGAAACTTCTGGCCATGTATAGATCACATTTGGAATTAAATTATAATCTATGTGTGGTTTTTGACCATTTAAAATTTCAGCAACAGCAATCCCCTCTTCCTCAGCTTTATGTGCTAACATTGGGCCATTCACAACATCTCCGATTGCATAAATATTTTCTTCTGAAGTTTTAAAATGTTTATCTATTATAATTTTTCCAGATTTTTCAGTTTCTACATTAACATTTTCAAGACCAAGTCCTTCAGTGTATGGTTTCCTCCCAACAGAAACTAAACAATAATCAGAGTCAAAATTTACAATATCTCCATTTTTATTCTTTGCTTTAATATTTACTGAATCTCCATTTCTTTCAACTTCATAAACTTCGTGGGAAAGGAAAAAATTAATTTTTTGTTTTTTAAGGACCTTTAATAATTCTTTAGAAATATCTTGATCCATAAAAGGAGTAATTTTTTCTGCGTATTCGATGACAGAAACCTCAGATCCTAATCTTTTATAAACTTGTCCGAGCTCTAATCCAATTACGCCTCCTCCAATAATTACTAAATGTTTTGGAACTTCTTTTAGGGATAAAGCTTCTGTTGATGTGATGATTCTTTCTTTATCTAATTTTACAAATGGAAGTGAGATTGGTTTTGATCCTGTTGCAATAATACATTTATCAAATTTAACTTTTTCGCCTCCCTCAATATTAATTGTATTATTATCAATAAATGTAGCCTTACCATAAAAAACTGATATTTTATTTTTATCCATTAAATAATCAATTCCTTTAACAGTTTGATTCACAACACTGTTTTTTCGTTCTATCATTTTAGAAAAGTTCAGTTTAATCTCTCCATCGATTTCAATTCCATGATTCATGACATTTTTTAATATGTCATCATAATGATGGGAGGAATCGAGCAAGGATTTAGAAGGAATACATCCAACATTTAAGCATGTACCACCTAAAGAATTGTATTTTTCAATAATAGCAGTTTTAAAACCTAATTGAGCTAATCTAATAGCACATACATATCCTCCAGGTCCAGAACCAATTACAACAACATCAAATTTATTTTTTGACATATTACAAAAATACAAATGTTCGAATTATTATTTAATCCTTTATTACTTTATTTTAAGATGAAAATTCACCATTTTTATAAATATATTTGTAAAAAACAATGGGGAAAGATAAAAGCTCAGTCAATCAAAATAAAAATATCAGTCTTTTTGATTCCCTCACGCCTATTGTTCTTTTAGTACTACTGCTTTACATTAACGTAAATATTTATGGAGATTCATCTATTGATGGATCAAATCAATTTATTTTACTAATAGGAGCTGCCCTAGCTTATTTAGTTGGATTTAAAAACAATGTATCTGCTGAACTAATTTTTGAAAACGTATCAAAAAATATTAAATCAATTAGCTCACCAATTATAATTTTACTTTTAGTAGGCGCACTTTCAGGAACTTGGTTAATTAGTGGCATAATACCCACAATGATATATTATGGGTTTAATATAATTAATGCATCATTTTTTCTTCCATCATGCGTAATTATAAGTGCCATTGTTGCTTTAGCTACAGGAAGTAGTTGGTCAACCTCAGCTACAATTGGAATTGCATTAATTGGAATTGGAAAAGCATTGGGTTTTGATATTGGTATCGTTGCTGGTGCAGTAATTTCTGGAGCTTATTTTGGTGATAAAATGTCACCATTGAGTGATACTACAAATCTTGCAGCGGCAGTTTCAGGTTCTGATCTTTTTGAACACATTAAATATATGACGATAACGACTGTGCCTACCATATGCGTCGCTCTTATTTTTTTTATTATTTATAATTTAATCAATCTCCCAGATGAAAACCTTAATAATGTTGATTACATTGAATCAATTAATGATTATTTCTATATATCTCCTATTTTATTTATAGTTCCATTAATTGTAATTTATATGATTTATAAAAAAATTAATCCTATTGTTTCTCTTTTTGTTGGAACTATATTAGCAGCTGTCTTTAGTTTAATTTTTCAATCAGAGCTTATATCCAACATAATTACACAAAGCTTATCCTCTGATGTTACTAGTTATAACATTGTAATGGACTCAATTATTTCAAAAACAACCATTCAAACAAATAGTGTTTTCCTTGATGAACTTCTAACATCTGGAGGAATGTCAGGAATGTTAAATACTATTTGGCTAGTTATATGCGCAATGATTTTTGGTGGTGTAATGGAAGCAATTGGTGCATTAAGATCAATAAGTTTAGCTCTTTTGAGTATCGCAAAATCTACAATAAATTTATTTGCAAGTACCATATTAAGTTGTATTACTGTTAATATTACAGCATCAGATCAATATTTATCAATTGTAATCCCAGGAAAAATGTTTTCAGATTCATATAATGACAGGAAACTATCTAGTCTAAATTTAAGTAGAACAATTGAAGACAGTGGAACTGTAACATCAGTTTTAATTCCTTGGAATACATGTGGAGCTTATCAAGCAAGTGTTTTAAATGTGAGTGTTTATGATTACTTTGTATATGCAATTTTTAACTGGCTAAGTCCTATTACAACCTTGATTGTAGCTTCGTTAAATTATAAGATTAAAAGAATTGCAAATTGAAAAATGAAAATAACATAAAATACGTATCAGGTGTTTTTTTAACGCTCCTATCGATAATTATTTTCATTTCCATGTTGTCTTTTTTCTTCTCTTGGAGTTCAGATCAGTCTGAAATTAAAACAATTTTTGACAGCTCAACTGAAATTAAAAATATTGGTAAAAAATTTGGTTTATTGATTTCTTACTACTTGATATACAAAGGGTTTGGATTAGGTGCAATTCTTATTCCTTCCCTAATGTTTCTAATTGGAATCTCCTTGACATTTAATAGTGGTTTAGATAAAATATTAAGTAGGAGTATTTTTCTTCTACTATCTATGGTCTGGATATCTCTATTTTCATCATATATTTTTAGCAACAATATCTATGGAGGAGTTTTTGGATATGAGATCAAATCAATAATTATTGAATTTATGGGAGATTTAGGTTTTATCTCCATCCTGGTGTTTGGTTTTATTTCTTTTTTAATTATTAAGTTTAAAATTACTCCAGTATTTCTACTAACCCTAGTAAAATCTTCAATTAAAAATTATTATGATTCAAGGAAATCTGAGGAAATTAAGGAGAATTTAGATGAAGAAATTAATCAAAATGAAGATGTTAACAAGGAGCCTAATGATGTTCAACCAACAATCCAAAATTTTTCTAAAATTGATCAAATTGTTAAAAAACCTATTGATTCAGTAAATGATGATAAGACAGATTTATTAGATGTTGATAATGATGGTTTAATAGATGAAATTGCAATTGATATTGAAAAAATTAAGGATGAAGAAACTGTAGATAAAAACTCTGTAGATTTATTAAAGAAGTTTGGTGAATTTGATCATACATTAGATTTAAAATCTTTTAAACAGCCAGAAATAAAACTATTAAATGAACATGATAAAGATGGATCCATCACAATTAATCAGGAAGAGTTAGAAGAGAATAAAGAGAAGATAATAGATACTTTAAGAAATTATAAAATTGGAATTGAAAAAATCAAAGCTACAATTGGTCCAACTGTAACGCTTTATGAAATTATTCCTGAGGCTGGCGTTAGAATTTCAAAAATAAAAAGTTTAGAAGATGATATTGCTTTGTCACTATCTGCATTAGGAATAAGAATTATTGCTCCAATTCCTGGAAAAGGAACAATTGGTATAGAAGTGCCTAATAAAAACAGAAAGATAGTTTCGATGAAGTCATTAATTAGCTCTAAAAAATATCAAGATGCTGAGATGGAATTACCTCTTGCACTGGGAAAAACAATAAGTAACGAGACCTTAGTTGTCGATTTAACGAAAATGCCTCATTTATTAGTTGCTGGAGCAACAGGACAAGGTAAATCTGTTGGTATTAATGCAATTATAACATCAATTCTATACAAAAAACATCCTGCAGAAGTAAAGTTTATTTTGGTTGATCCTAAAAAAGTTGAGCTTACTTTGTTTAATAAAATTGAGAGACATTATTTAGCTAAACTTCCAGATTCAGATGAATCTATTATTACTGATACCAAGAAAGTTGTAAAAACCTTAAAATCACTTTGTATTGAAATGGAAAAAAGATACGAGCTTCTTAAAGATGGCATGTGTCGCAACATTAAAGAATATAATTCGAAGTTTAAGAAAAGAAAATTAAATCCAAATGATGGTCATAAATTTCTTCCATATTTAGTTTTGGTGGTTGATGAATTTGCCGATATAATTATGACTGCTGGAAAGGAGGTAGAGAACCCTATTGGGAGACTAGCACAGCTAGCTAGAGCCGTTGGTATTCATTTAATAATTGCAACTCAAAGACCATCAGTTAATGTTATTACAGGGCTAATAAAGGCAAATTTTCCTGCTAGAATTGCTTTTAAAGTAACAGCAAAAGTTGATTCAAGAACAATTTTAGATTCTGGTGGAGCAGATCAATTGATCGGTAATGGAGATATGCTTTTCACACAGGGCAATGATTTAATAAGACTACAATGTGGATTTATCGACACTGATGAAATTGAAAAAATAACCGATATTATTGGTTCTCAAAGAGGATATTCTGAGGCTTATCTTCTTCCTGAATGCGAGGAAGATTCAATTTCTAGCTTAGAGGATAATGTTGAAGACAGAGATCCACTATTTAAAGATGCTGCTGAAATAGTTGTCATAGCACAGCAAGGATCAGCTTCATTATTACAAAGAAAAATGAAATTAGGCTACAATAGAGCTGGCAGAATTATTGATCAGCTTGAAGCAGCAGGTATTGTTGGTCCATTTGAGGGTAGCAAAGCTCGTGATGTTTTAGTTAAAGACTTAGTTGATTTAAAAGATTTGCTTGAAAATTGATACAAAATATTTTAATATTTATTATATGTAGCAATGTCTACTTAGCCCAAGATTTTATTGATAGATTCATTAATCATTACATTAATTTAGATACTTATTCATTAGAATTTGATTATGTAACTAAAGATCAAAGTGAAATTGTTTATAGTCAGAAAGGATCCTTATTTTTTTCAAAAAGTAAATTTAGAATTGTACTTACTGATTTGATATTTCTATACGATGGAGAAAATCATTATACAATAGTTCCAGAAAACAAGGAAATAAATATGTCAAGTGAAAATGAGATAGCAAATTACATACTTCCGTCAAAAATTGCTTTAACAATTTCAAAAATTAGAGACAGAATTAAAATTAAAAAGAATAAATTATTTGAAATTTCATATGAGGATGAGTCAGGAAATACTTATTTAATTTTTATAAAAAATAACTATTCAATCTCAAGAATTGATCAGTCCATAACTAATGGATATATTAATTCAATAGTTTTTAAAAAAACGAATTTCAATAAAAAGATTGATGATAATTTATTTTATTTTGACAAAGAAAATTATAAGGATTATTATGTAAATAAACTATGAAAATTTTAGACAAATACATTTTAAAATCATATCTCACAAAATTCTTTAGTTTTTTCCTGCTTATTATGCTTGTATTTATTTTTCAGACTATTTGGATGTTTATTGATGATTTAGCTGGAAAAGAAATTGACTTTGAAATTATTTTCAAGTTTTTAATTTTTTATTGTCCAAAATTAATTCCATTGGTATTGCCACTTACTGTCCTGTTAGCTTCAATTATGACATTTGGAGAATTAGCAGAGAATTATGAGTTTGCTGCAATAAAATCCTCTGGAATATCACTTTTTAGGTCAATGAAAAGCTTAATGATTTTTAATATTTTTTTATGTGTAGTTGTTTATTTTGTCTCAAACAATCTAATACCATACTCTGAATTTAAATCATATAATCTAAGAAAAAATTTAGCAAAAGTTAAACCATCAATGGCAATCACCGAGGGAATTTTTAATGACATAGGAATGATGAACATAAAAGTCTCTAATAAGTATGGGATTGACAATAGTAACTTAGAAGATATAATAATCCATAAAACAAATCGATACAATGATAATACTATTGTTATAAAAGCAAAAAATGGAAAATTAGTAAGTGATGAAGAAAATGATATCTTAAAAATAAAACTTAATGATGGATATAGATATGAGGAAATCTTAGCAGAAAATCCAAATTCAAAACAATTTAAGCCACACACTCAAATTTATTTTAATACACATGAAATTTATATTGATCTAAAACAAATATATAATGTAGATTTTTCTGAGGAGAGATATAACAATACATTTAGAATGCAAAATGTGAATCAATTGAATTATAGTATAGATTCGTTGGAAAACAAACTTGTAAATGAATACGAAAGTTTTAGTGAAAACTTTTACAGAAGAACAGGTGTATTTAATTTTCAAACCAGATACAATAGACCTTATGAAAAAAACAGTATTGATATTTCTAACTATAAAACAATTCTAAGTGATTTTGATTTTTCATATCAAAAGTCTATAATCAACTCTGTTGAAAATAATATTAATAACCAAATTGCAAATTTACAAACACAAAAAACAAACTTTTTTATTCGAGAAAAAATTATAAATCTTCATAAAACAAGTTACCATGACAAATATGCAATACCAATTTCAACATTAATTTTATTTATTTTGGGAGCGCCTCTTGGTGCAATTATTAGAAAAGGTGGTTTTGGTTTTCCAGTTGTGACTGCTCTAATAATGTTTTTATTTTATCATTTCCTCGGAACTTTCGCTAAAAATGCAGCTGAAGATGGAAGTATTTCAACATTCATTGGTAGTTGGATATCTAATATAATTATGTTACCAATTGGATTATATTTGTTGAAAAGAGCATCATCTGATAAATCCATACTAAATATTGATAATATATTTGCAAATCTAAAAAGTAAGTTTATTAAAGAGAGATGAAATTGAATACTATAGAAGAGGCAATTGAAGATTTAAAAAATAATAAAGTAATTATTGTTGTCGATGACGAAAACAGAGAAAATGAGGGTGACTTTATTTATCCAGCTGAAATTATAACACCAGAAATTGTCAATTTTATGGCAACCCATGGTAGAGGTTTAATATGTGTTCCTCTGACCTCAGACAGGTGTAGAATGTTAAATCTTGATCCAATGGTCCAAAATAACACTGAACTAATGAAGACCGCATTTACTATTTCAGTTGATTTAAAGGGGCATGGGGTTACATCTGGAATTTCAGCGAGCGATAGGTCAAAAACAATAAAAGCATTGGTAGATTTAAAAACAAAACCTTCTGACTTAGTTAGGCCTGGTCATATTTTTCCCCTTTCAGCAAAGGATGGTGGAGTTTTGCGAAGAACTGGACATACAGAGGCTGCTATTGATTTATCACGCCTTGCAGGCTTTAAACCTGCTGGTGTTGTTTGTGAGATAATGAACGATGATGGAACAATGGCTCGACTTCCAGATTTATTTATTGTTGCTAAAAAGTTTGATCTCAAGATTATATCCATTGAGGATTTAGTTTCGTACAGGATGTCAAATGATGGAATAATTGAATTAATTGAAAAATTTGATCTCAAAACAAATTATGGAATATTTAACTTGAATATTTTTAAACAAAAAAATAATGATCAATTACACCTAGCGCTTACATATGGAAAATGGGAAAAAGATGTTCCAGTATTGTGTAGAGTTAATTCATTCGGATCTATAAATAATTCAATTGATGATTTAGTTTTAAATGAGGATTTAGAAATAAGAAAAATTACCAATCTAATTAAAAAAGATGATGCTGGAGTTATTGTGTTTATAAATCAGGATCATGAAACAAAACCTTTAATGAAAAGGATAAAGAATTTAAAAAATGCAGAAAAATCAGGTAAATCCCATAAACCATTTAGGAAAATGGATGAAAAAGATTATGGAATTGGTGCACAAATTTTACATAGATTGGGGGTTAGTAAAATAAAGTTACTTACAACTGTAGATAGAAAAATAAAGCGTGTGGGAATGGCTGGATATGGTTTAGAAATAACTAAGACAATCAAGTTTTAAAAAAACCAAAGCTTTACAGCTATAATTATAGCTGAAATGACAAGAAAAACTTTTACAACTCCTTCTCCTTTTTCTACAGAAAAACGGCTTGCATTCCAACCACCTATTAATGTTCCAAGACCAAGACATAAACCATATGGTAAATCAACTAATCCATTAAAGAAAAAAGTTAAAAATGCTCCAATAGTATATACAAGCACTATTACAACTTTTGTTGCATTGACCCTAATCAGATTAAGCCTGTTATAAAAATGTAAAAATAACATTATAATAAATCCTATTCCTGCATTAATGAACCCCCCGTAAAGTCCAATGAAGAAAAAAACAAGACATGAAATTTTGAGGTGTTTTCCTGTTAACCTAACAGAAAGGTTTTTGTTGACTATGCGTGGTTTAAATATTATTATTGTAATGACAATAATCATTATTATTGATAAAATTTTATTAAATATTTCATCATTAATTTCAACTGCTATATGAGCACCAATGACAGATCCAATTAAAGCAAATGCTCCAGTGTAAGCACTAAATGGGTATGTAGATATACCTTTACTTTTAAAACCCATATTTGCAGAAAAAGCTGTCATCATTAGACCAATTCTATTTGTACCATTAGCAACATTTGATGGTAATCCTAAAAAAATAAGTATTGGCAATGTTATAATAGAAGCTCCACCAGCCATTGTATTTATTATAGAAACCAAGAAACCAAGCAAAACTAGAAATGGGTATTCCCATGGAATTTCTATTAAGTAATACATATTCATCTAAATTATACATATTATTCGTTTATAATTTATTTAATAAAAAAAATTAGTGTTTATATTTGCAATCCAGGAGAAATGGCAGAGTGGTCGAATGCACCGGTCTTGAAAACCGGCGTACCGCAAGGTACCGGGGGTTCGAATCCCTCTTTCTCCGCATAAAGCTCTGTAATTTTCTTACAGAGCTTTTTTAATTAACTTTATTATAATGATTAAGATATTTACTACTGGAGGCACCTTTGATAAGAGCTACAATCATATTAACGGACAACTTTTCTTTGAAAAAACACATATCCCTCAAATGATCAAGAGAAGTAAATGTAACCTTAAAATTAATGTTGAAACAATTGTAATGAAAGACAGTTTAGATTTAACAAAAAAAGATATTTTAAAAATTGTCTCTGCATGTGAAAAAGAAATAAGTAGTCATATAATTATTACTCATGGGACAGACACGATGACTAGAACTGCAGAGTACATAGCAAATAGGAATTTAACAAATAAGACAATTATATTAACTGGTGCAATGATTCCTTATGCATTTGGTAGTTCCTCTGATGGTTTTTTTAACTTAGGTTGTGCATTATCATTTGTCCAAACACTAAAGCCAGGTGTTTACATCACAATGCAGGGAGAATATTTTTATTGGAATCAGGTAAAAAAGAATTTAAATAAAGGTTTATTTGAGAGGATAAATTGATGATAACTTTTATTTATTTAACAATCTAATTTAAACTCAAAATATTAAATTAGAATGTGCTAACAGACATAGAGAAAAAATTAATTAAAAAGGAGGAAACCTTTTGTTCAAACACTTACCATCCTCTTCCTGTTGTATTGAAAAAAGGTAAAGGTGTATTTGTATGGGATGTAAATAATAAAAAATATTTTGATTATCTCTCAGCATACTCTGCGGTTAATCAGGGTCATTGTAATAAACAAATTCTTAAAACATTTATTAAACAAGCAAAAAAACTGACCTTAACATCACGAGCATTTTATAATAATGAGTTAGGTGCCAGTCTAGAATACATAACAAATATTTTCGGTTATGAAAAAATGTTACCCATGAACTCTGGAGCAGAAGCTGTAGAAACAGCAATCAAAATTTGCAGAAAATGGGGCTATGAAATAAAGAAAATAAAGAATAATCACGCTAAAATTATTGTTTGTGATGGAAATTTTCATGGAAGAACAACAACAGTTGTTTCATTTTCATCTCATCATGGAAGTAAAGAAAATTTTGGTCCTTTAACCACTGGTTTTGAAACTATTCATTACAATGATGCTCTAGCTCTAGAAAAAAAATTTAAGAAAGATAAAAATATAGTAGGTTTTCTCGTTGAACCTATTCAAGGTGAAGGTGGAGTTGTTGTTCCGGATGAAGGATTTCTTTCAAAATGTAAAGATCTTTGTAAAAAATATAATGTTCTTTTTATTGCTGATGAAATACAAACTGGGGTATGCAGGACTGGAAAACTACTTGCATGTCATCACGAAAATGTGAAAGCTGATATAACAATACTTGGAAAGGCACTAGCTGGAGGTTTTTATCCTGTGTCTGGTGTTCTTACTAGTAAAAAAATTATGAATGTAATGAAGGTCGGGCAACATGGTTCAACATTCGGAGGAAATCCGCTAGCATGTGCAGTAGCAAAAGAAGCAATTAAATTTTCTATTGAAAACAAACTCTCTGAAAAAGCTGAAAAATTAGGAATTATTTTTAGAGAATATTTAAATAATTTAAAAAATGATCTTAATATAATTAAATCAGTTCGTGGTAAAGGTTTACTAAATGCAATAGTTTTAAATTGTCCTGTAAATTCACAGATTCCTTGGGAAATATGTCTAAAGATGAGAGATAATGGGTTGCTTGCAAAACCAACTCAGGGTAATAAAATTAGATTTGCTCCTCCCCTGATAATTTCAAAGAAACAATTGATTCTCTCCTTAAAAATAATTGAGAAAAGTTTAAGAAACTTTTAAACAAATGGATATTTACGTTGAGAATGAGTATGATAGATTAACTGATGTAGTAGTCGGAAATTCGTTTAATTTTAAAACTCAAATTAATTTTAGAGATTTATACGATCCTATTTCTCTATTCCATTATTTGAAAGGAAGTTTTCCAAACAAATTTAAACTTCAAAATCAGATTTCAGTTTTAAAAAAAATACTAAAAAAATATAATGTTAAAATTCACGATTTAGATGTTATTAATACTAATCAAATTTTTGCTAGAGATTTGGGTTTTATTATTAGTGATAAATTTTTTATTTCATCAATATTACCTGATAGGGAAATTGAAATTGAAGGATTAAAGAATATTTTAAAAAAAATTAAGAGTGTAGTTAAACTCCCAAAGAATGCGCATGTCGAAGGCGGTGATGTAGTTTTGGATGATGGTCATATTTTTATCGGATATTATGGTCAGAATGACTATAAAAATCAAATTACAGCCAGAACAAATAAAAAGGCTATTAAATTAATTCGTAAACATTTCCCAAATAAAAAAACAGTTCCATTGGAAATAATTAAATCTCCTCACCATCCAACTTCAAATGCATTGCATTTAGACTGCTGTTTTCAACCATTATCAAACAATAAGGCTGTAATTTGCAAAGAAGCATTTAAAAATCCTATCGAATTAAACTATTTGATTTCTCTTTATGGTAATGAAAATATGTTTGAAATAACATTAAAAGAGATGTCTAAATTATATTCAAACTTCTTGTCAATTAATAAAGAAACTGTTATATCAGATAAGAGATTTAAAAGATTAAATAATTGGCTTTCTAATATTGGTATGAAAGTGGAAAAGGTTAATTATTCTGAAATTGCCAAGTTAGGGGGGCTATTTAGATGTTCTACACTACCTATATTTAGGAAAAAAAATTAAAATAATTGATAATTGGTCTACTTATTGATGAGGTTTAACAAATGATTATTAAAAATTTATTATAAATTATAAATTTGTTATATGAGATTCCTACTCCTGTTTATACCTATATTAGTTTTTTCTCAGACTAATTTTGTTTCTACAGACATGTATGAGTCAAACTTCCAATTAGTTCAGAGAGAAATTGCTTCGGTATACAATCCAAAAACAACGACATTTACAGGGAATAAATATTTTTATAAAAAGCCTAAACAAGCTGTATTGATTTTAATTGACTCAGATGAACCTATTGAAGTTGAAACTAATTATAATTTATTGGATCAAACCTTCGACATTGATGGCAAGGAAAAAACTTTAAAACTACTACCTAACAAAATCTTAAAAGTAACTTTTGATGATAGAGTTTTTGTTTCTAAAAACGGTAAGTTTTATGAGTCTATCGAAGAAAATTCAGATTTTTCTTTGCTAGCAGATACTTTTTTAGAAGCATATATACCTGACTATCAACCTGGTATTCAGGAAAAACCTGATCCTAGATACAGAAAAAATAATTCCGTTTTTCTGTATTATAATGATCGATTTACCTATATAGAAAGACGTAAAAACTTTTTAATTTCAATGTTTAGTAATGCAAAAAGTAAAGAAATAAATAATTTTTACAAAAAAAATAAAATTTCTCCCCGTGATGATAACGAGTTAAAAATGTTATTTGTTGAGTTTTTTGAGTTTTTAAACTTATGATTCTAAAAGAACGGATGCTCTTTTTCTAATTTCTTTCCAATTAGAGCTTTCTATTAAACTTTCTTCTGCTATCCAACTTGTACCAATACCAATTATATTTTTATGCATTAAATAAGGCTTAATATTAATTGATGTGATCCCACCCATCGCTATGAATTTTAAATTTTTAATTTTACTTTTTGCTATAATTAAATCTAAATTGGAAACACCTCCTGATTTTTCAGCTGGATAATATTTTAAATATTTACAATTGCATTTTACAGCAGAAATTACATTATCAATATTTGAAATACCTGGGATAAATTGAATATCTAACTTATTCGCATTATTTAAAATCTCTACATCTGTATTTGGTGAGTATGCGTATTTTATTCCTAATGATTTAACAAAATATAAATCCTCAAGAGATAAGACTGTACCAATACCAATATTAAATTTAAATTTAGAATTTTTGATTAGCTCTATAGCCTTTTTTGATTGTTGTGTTCTTAATCTAATATCTAAATTAACAATACCAGAGTCATATAAGCACTTTGCAAGATCTAAAGATTTCGTGTAATCTTTAATGGTTAAAACAGATATTATTTTATTATCAATTAACATTTTTAATCGAATTTATCTTAAAATCTTCAATTTCATCATCATTAAGGATATTAACATCACCAAACTTAGTATGAGAAAGAGCAAAAGCTGATGTTGCGTATGAAATAATATTTTGAGCATCATAATTATTAAAAAAACAATTCATGTTTGCAGCTAAAAAGACATCACCAGCACCAACTCTATCAATTTGATTTACTTTGTAAAGCTCACTCAAATAAATACTCTTATCTTTAAAGAGTGCACCACCTAACATATCATTTACTCTGACCGTCATTCCTATATATGGTATTTTAAATTTTTGACTAATAAAATTAATAGCATCTTTTGTTTGAAAGAAAAATTCGTCATTTTTTACTTTAAATAAATGATTAAATACTTTTGATAATGTATTTGCATTGGTAAATAAAAAATCGACATGTTTTAGAATCTTAAGGTTAAATTTTTTACAATCTTCTAATGACCATAGGTTTTCTCTATAATTAATGTCATAGATAATTTTTATATCATTTTTTTTAGAAATATCTACCATTTTCATAATATTATCATAACAAATTTTTGACAATGCAGGGCTTATTCCTGAAATAATTAAATATGAAATATCCTCCAAAATTTTATTGATGAAGTCCTCAGATATTCGATACTTAGAAAAACTTGAATCTTTTCTATCATATACAATTTTTGATAATTTATTATTCTTTCCTGGAATTGTGTAATATAATCCTAATCTATTATCATCAAACATGACTTTGGGTTTTACATTATGATTTTCAAGAAACTTTATTGATTTTAAACCAAGATCATTTTTAGGAAAGGCAGATAAAAATGTGCAATTATGTCCTTTACTAGCTAAGAAACATAATGAATTAGATTCTGATCCTCCAAAATTAGTTTTAAACTCCTTTGATCCATTAGTTGTTATATAACTATCAACAGGAGTATGTCTGAGCATCAATTCACCATATCCTAGAATATTTGTCATTTATACAGAGTTGCCAAACCCTAATACAACAGCAGACACAATAAGTACAAGTAAACCTAAAAGCAGTTTATTGAATGGTTTTCTTGCATTTTTCCATTCTCCTGCTCTATATGCCCAGTAATTACTTATAATAAGTGATAAACCTAATAAAATTGGCCATCCAATAACTGGACCTATTTCGCCAAGTAATGCAGCTCCTTGTCCATAAACACCGAGAGCAGCAAACCAGCAGAAACCTGCAATAAATGACCACTTATATGCATTCTTAGCATTTTTTAGTGAAAATGTATTCCAAGAATTATTCTTTATTAATAAAAATATTGCATAACCAAAATTCATCACAAATGCACCCAAAAGAACAACTACCCATGCAGCTAAACTTGAATTCCTGGCAATAACACCATATTCTTGTGCCTTCTCAGCAATTGGTGCAGCATTAGCAAATCCTACATTTAAGAGCGATGATAATAATCCACAGGTAACTGCTATTAAAATTCCTTTTACAATATTGCTTGACTTATTATCACTGCTTAAAAGTTTATCTCTTTCAATTCCTGCTTTTGCAGTAATAGCAACACCGATTAAGGAAATTAGTAAACCAGCAATTATATAAGGAAATGAGGGCTGAGAAGTAGCATTTTCAATTTGAAACAAAGGAATTAGACTTCCAGCTGAACCAGCTAACCCCATCACAATACCCATTGTTAATGATAATCCAATATAAGGAACACTAACTCCAAACATAATACCACCAATTCCCCAAAGGAACCCAAATAACATTGCTAAATAAATGGCATCATTTGGTGAATTTGAGATAATTTCAAAAAGATCTGGGATTGCTACAATTGCCCATATCATTGGAAATAAAATCATTGCAACCAAAACATGCACAACCCACCAAGATTCCCAAGACATAGGATTCATATACTTCATGCCTAATCCAAAGGTTCCTTGAAAAAAGCTAGCAAAAATTAACAGTAAAAAAGGTAAAAATAGTTCCATAATAAATTATTTAGCAATACTGATTCTTTTTTTGATTAAGTAGTCCTCTAATGCCAATTCTGAGCAATCATGTCCAATTCCACTCTGTTTTATTCCACCGTGAGGAAGATATATATCATACTTAATCCCATTTACATGAATTTCGCCAAAATCAAGCTCATCTACAAACTTATCAATTCTTTTTTTGTCTTTAGTAAATAAATATGAAGCAAGTCCATATTGGGTTTTATTAGCCTGATTTAAAACCTCTTCGTCATCTTTAAATTTAATTATACTTGCAACTGGTCCAAAAATCTCCTCATGAAAGATAGACATTGATTCATTAATTCCTGAGATGACTGTTGGTTCAAACCAATTACCATTCATTTCAGGAATTCCTCCTCCATATTCTAAATTCCCACCAGAATCAATAGTATTTTTAATTAAATTCGTTATTCTATCCCTCGAATTTTTAGAAATTAATGGTCCGATATCAAAATCTAAATCTTCAGAGTATCCGATTTTTAAATTTTTTGCTTTTTCAATCAAACCATTTAAAAACTTATCATATACTTTTTCATGTACAAAAAATCGATTAGCAGCAACACAGATTTGCCCACAGTTACCAAACTTTATAGCAGCACCTATATTAATTGCATTGTCAAGATCAGCATCATCGAAAACAATAAACGGAGCATTTCCGCCTAATTCCATGCTGTATTTTTTAATTGATGTTGAGGAGTCAGAAATAACTTTTTTGGCTGTTTCTGTAGAGCCGATCATTGTTATTAGATTTGGTATTGTACTTTTAGAAAGAGTTTGAGCAACTTCCGTTGGCTCTCCACATATAATATTAATTACACCTTTTGGAAAATTAATTTCTTTTAAAAGATTCCCTATGATATATAAAGATATTGGAGATAATTCTGAGGGTTTTAGTATAAGACTACATCCAGAGGCCAAAGCAGGTCCAATTTTAAATCCAGCATTAAGTAGGGGAAAGTTCCAAGCTAAATAAGCCACAACTACTCCAATGGGTTTAGATACTAGTTTGTGATTGTGAGTCTCATCGTTTACAGCTATCTTCTCAGTTTTAACAAAATCATCAATTACATCAGCATAATATTCTAAACTATTGGTAATGGATTCAATATCCTCAGCTGTAGCTGCATATGGTTTACCCATTTCATATGAAATTGCTTTTCTTAGTAAAACTTCATTTTCCAGTATTTGTTCTCTAAGTTTAGACATCCATTCTTTCCTCTTTGTTAAAGGGAGTTTAGACCAGACTTTAAACCCTTTTGAGGCAGATTCCAAGGCTAGTAGAGAATCTTTTTGGTTACCCCAAGCCAAGGAAGCAATTTTCTGTCCATTCAAAGGGCTATAAATATCTTTTGTTAGATTATCAACTGATGATTTCATATCACCATCAATGTACATTTGAAGATTTCCAAATTCCATAACTAGATTTTTACTTTGTTTAGATAGGTTTCATCAACATCAATTCCTAAACCTGGTTTAGTGTTAACTTCAATATAACCATCTTTCATTACAATATTATTTTTAATTATATTTTCTCTTATTTTATTTTCTGTTCTGTCATACTCAATATAGGCGTCCTCTTGATACAATCTTCCTGGGATTGGTTCAAGATTAGATATAAAGTTAATAGCTGTAAAGAATGCAATTCCTGAGCCCCAGGTATGAGGGATAACCTTTACACCTTTTGTAGAGGATAATGCTGTTATCCGCTTTGCCTCAGTTAAACCTCCACATGAGCATATATCCATTTGCAAAAAATCAATACAATTTTTATCCAATAGTTTTTGAAATCCATATCTAAGATATTCACACTCACCTGCTGCGACGGGAATTGATGATTTTGCTTTAAAATCAGAATACTGATCATAAAATTCAGGGGAAAGTGGTTCTTCAAACCACTTAATATCAAAGCTTTCTAATTTTTTTGATAATTGTAAAGCCTCATCATATGAATATGCATGATTTGCGTCAATCATTAATTCAATATCATAACCAATTGCATTTCTAACCTCTTTAACATTTTTAAAATCATCTTTTAGGTTTAGACCAACTTTCATCTTGATTGATTTAAAACCATCTTTTACATATCCTAATGCTTCTTCGCACAATTCTTCTGTGAGTGTTTTTGATTTGGAAAAATAAAGGCCAGTAGCATATGGTCTAATTTTATCTCTGTGTGAACCTCCTAAAAGAGTTGAAATTGGCTGATTGTGATATTTTCCCTTTATATCCCATAAGGCAACATCAATTGCACTTATTGCTGAAAGAAATACGCCAGATCGTCCATAGTCATGAACTCTTCTAAATAATGTTGACCAAATAACGTCAGATTCTAGAGGACTCATACCAATTATATTTTGTTTGATATAATTAATACTCTCTTTAACAACTGGTGCTGGTCCGTATGCTTCACCCCATCCAACTAATCCATTATCACATATAACTTTGACAATACATATTTTTCGATTGCTATACTCCCACTGTGAAAAGAAAAATTCTTTCTCTAAATTTTCATTTAAAACATATGGTATGATCTTTACTATTTTCATAAGCTTAAAAGCCTTGCCATAGACCTTTTGAATCTGTTTCAAGGTAATTTATTTCTATTTCTTTTTCAAAAAAATTTAAACCCTCAATAATATCATCAACTTTAACTAACCCAGGATGATATATGTTATTTATTGGTTGAATTAAAACTTCTTTAGGCCAATGATTTTTTTTAAAGATGTTATTTTCAAAAAAAACATTTTTGATTTGAGAACCGCCCCCAACATCTGGCTTGTATTGATCTCCTAAAACCATTACTGGGTCATTTTCAAAATAAAAAATATTATTAGCTACAAAAACTCCTCTAGCTGCTTTATCAACAGCAATTTTTGGAATAATATCTTTTCCTACGTACACTTTATTTCCATATATATATGAATTAAATGGACCATTTCTTTCCTTTCCTCTACCAATATAACCACTTAACCAAAAAATTTTTCCTTCTTGGAAAGCACCCTTTTTTCCCTTGACACGGTGACCATCATTTATACTAACATTGTTTCGATAAGCACAATTATAATTATTTCCTAAAATCTCTATAAAACCTCCTGCATTATTTTTACTTAAATTATTTTCAACTATAATATCATTACAATTAAAATCTATATGACATCCTGCTGAATCTGCAGGTCCATTCGCATTTTGAAATTTATTGTTTGATATTACTGCAAATGAACTTCCCCAAGTCCAAAGTCCACTTCCCCTTCCCCATTTTCTAGTATCATCAAAAGACCCTGAATAATTTATGTCATTTCCGTTAGCATATAGGTTTTTTGTAGAGTTAAAAACCATTCCAGGTCCACCAGATCTCAAAACAATATTATTAAGAATTTCAATATTATTGAATTGATTTTCTCTAATACCTTTAAAACGGATTGCAGTATGTGATATGTTAATAAATGAAGAGTTTTCAATTTTAATATTTACAAGATTACCCACATTGGAAAGATTAACAACCCTTATACCCCATCCATAACTCTTAGTTCCATTTGGTGTTCGAACTTCTTTTTCACTTCTAATATATCCAGGATTCTCAAAAAAAATATCTCGAATTTTTAGGTCTGATATATATAGGTTATTGTAAATTTCATTATCGGTTACTAGAAATAAAATTCCAGTTCTTAAGTCGGTTTTTATTTTATTATGAAAAGATTTATTTGGACCTCCACCATTTGCAGTTATTTCAATATTATTGATTGTTATATTTGATGAATTTTCAACAAAAACAGCAGCTATTTTACCTTCTGAATTAATGATTGGTATTTTAGTATTTTTATCAGCCATATAATTTGAAACCTCAACTCCATTTTTATCAGTAAGATTGATTGTATTTGTAAAAGTTGAACCATTGGCTAATAAAATTTTATCACCTTCTTTTAGGCTAATTTTTTCAATATAATCTAGACTTTTTAATGGTTTTTCTTTGGTTCCAAGGTTTGAATTATCTCCCGAAATAGAATTAAAATAGTAGGAATGACCTATTTCATTTTTTTCACCATACTGAACCTGATTACATGATAAAAATGTAACTACAATACATAAAATTAGAGATCTATACATCTAATTTCCGTTGTATGCACCAATATTAGGTTTTGAATTGGAGCTAACAGAATTTCCAAAGTAATCTCTACCGCCATTATTCTGTATATAGTTTTTAACATCATCACTTCCGTTAATAATGTAGCCTGTTCCTAAAGCTGGGCTTGTGGATTGTAATTTATAATCGTTTGCTGTTGTTCCACCAGGATTAACAAGCATTGGGTTTGTGAACAACTCTGTTCCGTTATGCTCATAATCTGATGCACCATCAATTACTAAATTTCCAAAAAATAAGTTATTTTTCCAGTCATTCATAGTTCCATCATTTCTCGTATCAATTTTCAATTTAGCTTTATCACTTATATAAATTAGGTTGTTATATATATATGTCTCTTTTGTATTTGGTCTAATAAATATCTCTAAGTGATCAAATGGAGCATTATTATTAGATGGATTTTGACTTGGAATAAAAACAGTGTTATTGTAAATGAAATTATCCTCAGACCCAATTCTTCTTGTATTACTTCCTGCATAGTCAGAAACCCAAAAAGTCTTTCCAATATTTGAATTTGTTCTTCCCCCATCGGCAATACTGATATTATACCTATATCCACACATAATATTTTCACCTAGGATTTCAGCAAATCCACCATAATTATTTTTACTTAGGTTGTATTGAATTACCACTCTTTCACATCCCCAATCAATATGTGCTCCATATGAATCAGCCGGCCCATATACATCTTCAAAGATATTATTCTGAATTACTGTATCATTACAAGTGTAAGTCCATAAACTACTTCCTCTATTCCACATTCTGTTGTCATTTCCAGATCCAGATCCCTTAAATTCAGAATTCTCAACAACAACATCTTTACATCTTGCTAAGACTATTCCTGAGCCTCCAGTATCATTAAACTTGCTATTCTTAATAGTAATATTTCTATGATAATAATCAGCTTGAGCGCCAGACATTCTGTTCACAATATGAATTCCATAGTGTCCAGTATTAGAAATATCTAAATTGTCAATCTCTATTCCATCATAATAATTTAAAACATTATCATCATTAAGTGATTCAAATCTTACAGCATAACCTTGATGATTGTTATCTGAATTTGAAGGGGTTGGATATATCTCAGAAATTTTAATATCATTTAGTTTTATTCCATTTATGTTTGAGGATCCATGTCTTAAAACTAATAGCCCAAATCTTTCATCTTCGCCTGAACGATTTGATTGATTCATCAACTTAACTGACCCATTACTATTTTTATGTGATGCTTCATTTGTTAACTCCAAACCACTAATATTGACATACTCTTGATTTTCAATAAAAACAGCTGCTTGAAAACCATTACCATCAATTTTGGGCTTATTACCACTTGAATAACTTTCTATTTCAATCGGTTTATCCACTGACCCGGAGCCTCTGAGTTTAAAATATCCTTTCCAAGTCTCACCTGATTTAAACTTTAACTTATCTCCAGGTTTAAAAGTTATACTATTTACTTTACCAAGATTTTTAAACGGCTTATCTTCACTTTTGCCATCATTGTTATCATTTCCAGAATTATAACTTATGTAATAAGTAGTATCTCCAGGTGATGTTGTAGAATCAAAATCATTAGGATCTGTAGTATCTGTAGTTCCTGAATTATTTCCACCTCCATTATTATTGCCTCCCCCATTGTTATTACCACCGCCATTATCTGTGCCTCCAGAATCACCTCCAGAGTCTGAAGAACAGGCGATAACAAAAATTGATATAATTAGTAAAAAAATTTTCTTTTTCATAGCTTAGTAATAATGATGTTTAAGTGATTTTATTAAATATAAAAAAAATATCATGATAAGAAGTACTCTAACCACCATATTGCTCTTTTTTCTATTCTCAGGATGTAATACTCAATCAATTGAAAAACCAAATATTTTATTAATAATGGTTGATGATTTAAATGACTATAATGAAGACTTAATGGGGCATCCACAAGTACTAACGCCCAACATCAAGAAATTTTCAGAAACAGCCTTATCGTTTACAAATGCTTATTCAAATGACCCAATGTGTGGGCCATCTAGAGCCAGCATGTTTACAGGAGTATATCCCCACATTTCATCACATCTTTGGCAATACAATTGGAAAAATAATGAAGTATTAAAAAACACAAAGACAATAATGGAAAAGTTTAAAGAAAATGACTATAACGTTATAGGAAGTGGAAAGTTATTACATCAAAACGAAAAAAGTATTTGGACTGAGTTTAAACATGAAGCTGACTACAGCCCTGTTGCTTATATTGGTGAATGGAAAAAAGGAAAACCAGGAATTGCTCATCCTGATGTTCCCAAACCATATAGAGTTATAAAAGAATTAGATGGATGGAACATGGCAGGTGGTCCTATAGATGGATCCTATGGACCCCTAATCAACCTTGAGGGTGTTAAAGTTGATGGGAAACAAGTTAGATGGGCATATGGACCTCAAAGACAAGGTAGAGATTTCAAATATGTAGATGATAACAATAGAGATTTGACACCTGATGAAATTAATGCTGAATGGGCCGAAAAAAGACTTCTTGAGCTTGCTAATTCTGATGATGAGAATCCTTTTTTCATGGCTGTTGGTTTTTTAAGACCTCACACCCCTTTAATTGTCCCGCAGAAATATTTTGACATGTATCCACTTGAAGATATTCAACTTGCAAATATTCTAGAAAATGACAAGGATGATACCTTCCTTCATTTAGTTGACCAATTTGAAACAAAAGGCAGGAGAGTTAGATCAATAGAGATGTATAAAAATTTAGTTGCCTCGTATGATGATAATAAAGAAGGATTGAAGAGATTTACGCAAGCATATTTGGCATGTGTTACAGCTGTAGATGAAAATATAGGTCAAGTATTGGATGCCGTGAATAAAACTAAACTTAAGGAAAATACAATTGTAATTATTGCAAGTGACCATGGGTGGACAATGGGTGAAAAAGAACATGTTTATAAAAACTCTTTATGGGAAGAAAGCACAAGAGTTCCTTTAATCATTAGAGCACCTGGAGTATCAAAACCAAACACAAAAGTTAATCATCCAGTCTCTTTGATCGATGTCTATCCTACCCTATTGGATCTAGCTGGGCTGGATTTTATTACTAAAAGAAATGATAAAGGAAGTTCACTTAATGGATTTAGTTTAAAACCCTTTTTAAAAAACCCAGAAAAAAATAAATGGGATGGACCTGAAGCTGCACTTACAGTTGTTTATTCATCTGATGAAAATGAAACAATACCCTCGAATCATCATTATTCAATCAGAACAAAAGATTGGAGGTATATTTTATATAACACTGGACAGGAGGAACTTTATAATAATGCTAATGATCCAAAGGAGTGGAATAATTTAATTTTTAGTGATAATCATCCAAAAACTAAGGAAATGAGAGAATTATTAAAAAAAATGACTCATCCTGTGATTCCCCAAGGTTTTTCCAAATTAAATAAATGAAAAAGCTTTTATCAATATTATCTATTTTTTTATTTATAATTAATTACTCTCAAATTCGAGATGACATCACCTATTTGAATGGAGAATGGGAAATAATCTATGATTATGATAATATTGGGAAATTAGAAGCTTACAATACAGATGAAGGATTCTCAAAGGGAAAAATTGAAAAAATTACTGTCCCGAGTGTATGGGAGAGATTTAAAAAAGATTATGAAGGGGTTGTTTATTACAGAACTAGTTTCAAAGTAGATAATGATTATAAGGATAAAAAAATACATCTCAATTTTAATGCCTCAAACTACATAACTGAAGTATTTCTTAATAATAATTCTGTAGGTTTTCATGAAGGTGGTTTCAGCCCTTTTAGTTTTAATGTTGAGCACATTATTAATTATGATAGTCAAAACGTATTAATTGTAAAGGTAATGGGTCCAATAACAATTCAAGACAAAATTATTGATGGAATTGGTCAGATGGAAACTCCGCAATGGAGAGGTTCATACACTGGTGGAATATGGCAGGATGTATTTCTTTCTTACACTGGGCAGACTCATATCAATGATGTATTTATTACTGGAAATTTTAGAAATGGTGATATTGAAATTATTAATGAGATAAATAATGGTATTGGTGATGGCCTTTATAAACTAATATTTGATATTAATAAAAAACAAAGTTTTGAAGAACTGTTTACTTTAGAAAACACAAATTTAAAAGTCATAAAAAAGATTAAAAATACTGTTAAGAATCACCAAATATGGTCTCCAGAAAGCCCTAATCTTTATGAGTTTGAGATTAAATTACAAAAGGTCAATATTTCCAATAAGGATACGATTATTACTGAACTTGACAGAATCAAAGAAACTTTTGGGTTTAGAGAATTTACTGTTAAAAACAATAAATTTTATCTCAATGATAAACCTTTATACTTAAAAGCAGCCTTTTTTGAAGGATTGTACCCTGTAAAACTATCATATCCTGATTCAAAAGAAATGATGATTAAGGAAATTCTTTTAGCAAAAGATGCAGGATTTAATATGATTAGACCTTGGAGAAAGCCACCACCAAAAGAGTGGCTTCACCTAGCAGACTCAATTGGGGTTCTTACAGTTGGAAGTATGGCAATAGAATGTATGGATATGCCCATAGAAACACCATATTTGCCACAAAGAGTTGAGAATGAAATTACAGAATCAATTTTAAGAGATAGAAATCACCCCTCCATTGTTCAATGGGAGTTGTTTAATGAAATAAGAAGACCTGTTCTAGCTAACATGCTTAAACCTATGTCATTAAAAGCAAGAGAGCTCGATCCAACAAGGCTAATACTGGATGAATCAGGAGGATGGGCTGAGGGCGCCAACCTTTATCTTCCATACAGTACAAAAGCTTTCAAATTCAATGATATACATAATTATCCGGGACCTAATATTAATAATAATAAGTTTGATGGATTTCTTACTATCGGAAAAACACCTGAGGAAAACAAAAGACTCGGTCTTAATGCCAGAACACCTGGAAGAAATGTTGTACCAAATATACCATCATATGTATCTGAAATTGGATATGGAAGTCTTCCTGATCTTGAGGAAAATGAAATTGAATTCCTAAAAAAAGGAAACCCTATTACTTATCCTTATTTATATCATTTAAGGTTTAATAAAGAAATTAAAGAAAAGTTAATTGAAACAGGTTTAATTAAACTGTTTAAGAATGCTAGTTCTTTTTATAAAAAACAGCAAGAAATTCATGGAATTGCAAATAAAAGAATGCTTGAGGCAATAAGATCGAATGATAATGTTATTGGCTATTGCGTGCATGCTTTAACAGCTGGTGACTGGATAATTGGTGCAGGGCTTCTAGATCTATGGAGAAATCCTAAAGGTCTAGCCTATGATCTAACAAAAGAGGGAAATTTGTCTAAGATAGCTGTTTTAAGGACCAATAAAAGAAATTATTTTAAAGGAGAAAATATCAAAATATCAACGTTAATAATTAACGAGAGACATTCTGAAAATAATAAAGTAAGAATTTCAGTAAATAAATTAAATAAGAACAAAAAGGAATTAATTTACAATAGCAATAATATTTATGAAATTAAAAATGGCATTAATGATATTGGCAAAATAAATCTAGGAAAAGACTTAGAACCTAGTGAATATGAATTAAATGTTATATTAAGTAAAAGTAATGTAATTGAATATCAAACATCCATAAAATTTAATGTATTTTCTCTGCCAAAGCATCATCAAAACCTTAATGTAGCCGTATTAAAAGATGATAAAAGAACAGTTGATTTTTTTAATAAATATGGAATAAAGTATGAGATTTTCAGTAAAAATACTGATGTAAACACCACAGTTATAGTAAATGAGAGTGATACGGATTTTTATAGCTCTAAAGATGGAAATATTGTTGAAAAAAACAATGAAGACTCATTAACAGACTACAGTAAATTAATGGATCAAATAAACAAGTTTGCATTTAAAGGAGGTAATGTTATTTTCTTGAAAATCCCAGGGAAAACTAGAAAAAGAATTGGACCAAACTTAACATTTGTAGCTGACGGAGTTGACTATTTACCTAGTAAACCAATTAAAAATATATCCCAAGGACTTTGGGATGGGATTTTACATATAAACTCCAAACACCCATTTTTTAATAAACTTCCAGTTAACGTGAATATGAGTGGAATTTATGAAAATATTGCTCCAACTATTAGTTTAAGAAATTTTAAAGGGAAAAATATAGTTCAGACAATAGCATTTGATAGAATTCCTAATGGAAATATTCTAAAAAGAAATTATATTGGCTCTGGCGAAGTATGGTCAGGATCAGATCTTTCAATTGTGAAGCATGGTAAAGGTAAAATGGTTTTATCTACATTAAAGTTGTTAGAAAACCTAAATTATGATCCAGTCTCAGAGATTATCTTGTTTAACATGATTAATTATTTTAAATAATGGGAACTGAAAACTATGTAATTGAATTTTTTTCAAATGAATGGATTATAAATACATTAGTTTCACTAGTTGTTATTCTTACATTATTATTAATTGGAAGAATATCATCTTATAATCAAAGATTAAATTTAGCCAAAGGCATTGCTGTTCTTCTTATAATTTCTACTATAACGGAACATTCACGTAATATAATCAATGGATACTGGAATATTTCTGAAAATTTACCTTTGCACCTGTGTGGAATTTCAAATTTAATTGCTTGCTTTATTCTTTTCACAAAAAGAAATAAAGTGTTGTTTGAGTTTTTATTTTATGCTGGAATAATTGGTGGAATTCAAGCATTTTTAACACCGCAAATAAATAATTTTGATGGTTCTTTTTTTGAATATTTTAGTTATCATTTTGCTCATGGTGGTATTATATTCTTACCAATTTTTATGTACTTATACTTAAATTATGAACTGACAAAATTTTCTTGGTTAAGAGTTGTGCTATACTTAAACATAGTTCTTGCATTTGTTATGCCATTGAACTTTCAGATAGATTCTAACTACATGTATTTAGCATATCCACCAAATGTAAATAATCCACTGATTCTGGGTGAATGGCCTTACTACATTTTATATTGGGAATTCATAATTATTATTTTCACATATACTACATATGTAATTTCTACTAGAAAATCTTTGTAAAAACTATGAAATCACCAATAGAAACTTTCACAAACTGGGTAAAAACAGGAAAAGATGAAGGTATGGAGAAAAACCACAAAGAGCCTGTAAAAAAAATGATTGAATTAATATTATCATCTAACAAACAATTTTCGATTATCGATGCTGGATGTGGAAATGGTTGGGCAGTAAGACTAATCTCTAATAATAAAAATTGTTTAGTTGCTTCTGGGGTTGATGGGTCAAAACTTATGATTAAAAAGGCTAAAAAAATTGATAAAAAAAACAAATATTTTCATGGAGACCTAAATACTTGGATTCCCAAAAAAAAAGTAGACGTGGTAATGTCTATGGAAGTTTTTTATTATTTCGAGGACCCTAAAAGTCTAATAAGTAAAATTTATCATGAATGGTTAAATCCTGGGGGTCAATTAGTTATTGGGCTAGACTTTTATTTTGAAAACCCTGATTGCCACAATTGGCAAAAACAAACTGGGATATCTATAATGAAACTGTTGAAAATTAATGATTGGATAAAATTATTTAAAAAGACTGGATTTAAAGAAGTTAATAAATATCAATTCTGTCAAAATAAATCTTGGATGGGGACATTAGTTATCCAAGGGATTAAAATCTAATATTGATTTATCAATAGAAATGACACCACCTTTTAAATCATATATTTTTTTATAGCCATTTTTAACCAAAATTTCTGCTCCAATCAAACTCCTCCTTCCAGATCTACAGTACAACAATATATTATCTTCATTATCAAATTTTTTAAATCTTTTTAAAAAAAGTGAATCATAGAAGTCAATATTAATTGCATTTTTTAATCTGTTCGTATTGTACTCATCATAGGTTCTGACATCAATTAACTGAAATTTATTTTTTTTACTTAATTCTAAATATTCATTGTAGTTAATTGAATACGGTTGAGAGTAAGAATATATAGAAAAGAAAAAAATTATAAGTGAATTAATCTTAATCATCAGCTTATTAATTTTTTTATTCCTGAATATCCCTTTTCAACATTAACTAAGTTTGTATATCCATTTTTAAGTAAAATTGAACATGCTATAACGCTTCTATATCCCCCTGCACAAAATAATTGCAGCTTTTTATCCTTAGGATAAGATAAACTAGAATCAATTTTATTTAACGGAATATTTATAGCATTTTTAAATGAACCATTATTATACTCTGACTTAGTTCTAACATCTAAAATTTTCGAATTAGAATTATTTTTTATAAATATTTTTGGATCAATACTTTCAAGTGAATTTGTTTCATGATATAATTCTAGATTAGTACTATTATCTAACGAAATATAACCCAAACAATTATCAAATCCTATTCTAGATAATCTAGTAATTACTTCTATTTCTCTGTTTAATTCACAAATAAACACAATTGGTGTGTTAATGTCTTTTAAAATTTCACCTACCCAAGGTGCAAAACGACCATCTAAACCAATATATATTGAGTCTTTCAAATGACATTTTACAAATTGATCTGTTTTTCTTGTATCAAGTAAAACAATACTATCATCGCTCATTAATTCTTTAAAATTAATGGGATCTATTTTTTTTAATGATTTCTTTAATATATCATCTAAATCACTATAACCCTCTTGGTTAAGCTTAACATTAGATGGAAAATATGGTGGAGGATCTGGAAGATTTTGAGTCAGTTCTTGAACAAATTCATCTTTATTAAACTTTCCATTTAGAGAATAATTGACTACTTTTTGATTGGACAATAAATCCACTGTTTCTTTCATCATGCTCTTTCCGCATGCAGAACCTGCACCATGACCTGGATAAACAGTAATTGTATCGTCTAAAGGCTTTATCTTCATATTAATTGAATCATATAAAAGGCCTGCTAAATCTTGCTTACTAAGTCCTTTATATCGTTGAGCAACATCTGGAATGCCAACATCTCCTAAAAATAAAGTGTCGCCAGTAAAAATTGAATGTTGTTTATTATTTTGATCAAAAAGTAAATATGATGTACTTTCCAAAGTATGACCAGGTGTATGAATAACTTTAATTTTTACATCGCCAATTTCAAAAATATCTCCATCATTTGAAATAATACACTCGTATTTAGGATCAGCATTAGGGCCATACACTATTGGACATTTTGAAATTTTTGAAAGAGTTAAATGTCCACTAACAAAGTCAGCGTGAAAATGAGTTTGAAAAATATATTTAATTGTAGATTTTGATTTATTAGCTTTCTCCAAAAAATGGTTAATTTCTCGCGAAGGATCAACCACTGCAGCTTCTCCATTGCTCTCAATATAATATGATGCTTGAGACAAACATGATGTGTAAAATTGTTCAACTAACACTCTACAAATTTAAAAAAATAAGGATGAATTAATTTTTTATTTTATTTAGACTAATTTTAAAGACATATGAAATACGGGATAATTGATTTAAATGTTATTGCAGTTAGAGCAGAAAAAAATGCTAAGTCTGAAATGATAAGTCAATTTTTTTTCGGTGAATCATTAACCATTCTTAAAAAATTAAAAAAATGGAGCTACGTTGAAAGTAATTTAGACAATTATAAAGGATGGGTGAGAAACTTACATTTTAAGTTAATAACAAAAAAAGAAAATGATAAGATTCAATCAATAAAAAAGGTTTTTTCAACCAATGAATTAACGTTATTTAAAAATAATAATGAAATAACTGTCCCAACAGGAAGTTTGATAAGTTCATCTGAATTTTTAGGTTACAGTTATGAATTAAACGACTCTCAAGTTAATTTTGAAAAAATTGCTAAAAGGTTTTTAAATACCCCCTATTTGTGGGGTGGAAAAACTAAAAGCGGCATAGATTGTTCGGGTCTAGTACAATCAATTTATAAAACGATTAATATTATATTACCAAGAGACGCCAAAGATCAAAGTAAAATTGGAAAAACAGTTTCTAAAAACTTTAAAATTGGTGATTTAGCTTTTTTTGGAAAAAGTATACAAAATATTACTCACGTAGGGATTATCTTACTTAATAACAAAATATTGCATTCTTACGGCAGAGTAAGAATTGATACACTCAGCGATAACGGAATCTTCAATAAAGAAGAAAACCGAGTTACTCATGAAATAATAATTGTCAAAAGATTGGATTAATTTCCCTGAAGTCCTTCGATCTTAGCTTTTAATTCCATAAAACCTTCATTATTTCCAAGCACCCCATAAATATTTTTTAGTGTATTAAGAGCATCGATATTTTCAGGAGATACTTTTAGTAATTCCTCCAGTAGAGGGACACATTCTTTATAAAGATCTTCACGTTCAACTTTTAACTCATCGTATCTAATATTATCTTTCTTTGAATTGCCTAAGCTGTTCATTTGCTCCACGATAGACACTTCATCTTCAAGAATTACAGAAACTAGATTTAAATAGGCATCTACATAATCAGGAATAAGTTCAATTGCTTGGTTATACTTCTCCTTTGCAAGTTCAAATTCACCCTGTTCCGCATATATTACACCTAAATTATAATATAAAATACCATTATCAGGATCTAATTCTATTGCCTTTTCCATTAATTCTTTAAACTTATTTCTATAGAGAAGCCTCTCTTCCTCATCTTCAGAACTGTTACTAATTCTTATGTAAAGATCAGCCTCGTTTAATAGCAAACTAACATCGTCTGGCTGAATCTTTCTAGCCTCTTTTATTGCTTGTTCTGCAACATCATTTTTTCCTTGCTGTACATATATCAATGCAATGTTTTTTACGATTTCGGGAAACCTAGATGCAGTTTGACCTATTCGTGGGTTTGAATAATCCTTTGAGGATTTTAATAAATCAAATTCTGTTTTTGAAACCTTTTCCTCTACTCCAGTCTCATTGTTTGTGACAAAGTATTCATCAACAACACCAGTATATCCCATATCTTTAAGGCTAACATAATATCCTAATGCCCTATCATAATCCTTCCCATTAACAGAGCTTCCTGCAGCAAAATACAAGTAATCCTTATATTGATCTTTATCCATTTCATATGCCATAATTAATTTATCAGCCGCATCTAGAAAGTTACCATCCTGATTATCTTTAACAGCAGAATTTACTAGAGAATTGGAAATCACAATGCCTAAGTTTGAATACTCAAGCTCCAATTTTGTTGGTAAATTTGAATTAGGATTTAGTTTATCTAAGTTATTTAATGAGTTAATTGCATTCTTAAAATCCTTAAGCTCATTACTAACTTTAGCATCATAGAAATAAAACTGTGCTTTATATTTTTCTTCAGACGAAAGTATTAAGGATTTTGCTGTCTCCAATTCATCTTTAGCTTCCTCCCAAAAAGATTCTAATACAAGCTTATCAATTTTTCTAAGTTCTTTTTTTTGAGCTTGTGTATTAAAACATAAAGCTATCAATGTAAAACAAATAATATTTCTCATAATTTTTTTTCTAAATGTATTAATTAATTTGATTATCATCAACAACTTCAATATCATCAATATCTTGAACTTCATCCTCATCTAATACAACTTTTGCTACAGCAGCTATTGAATCATTTTCTTTCAAGCTAATAAGTCTCACTCCTTGGGTTGCTCTCCCCATCACTCTTAATGAGTTGACTTCCATTCTAATTGCAATTCCAGATTTATTTATGATCATTAAATCATCACCATCCGATACATTTTTTATAGAAACTAGATTGCCTGTTTTTTCGGTTATTGAAATTGTTTTGACTCCTTTCCCTCCTCTGTTTGTTATTCTATAATCATCAAGCTTTGATCTTTTACCATAGCCGTTTTCTGACACTACTAAAATATCGCTATCCATGTCATTTACTGAAAGCATACCTACAACTTCATCTTTACTATCTTTTAATCTAACTCCTCTAACACCAGAAGCATTTCTACCCATCGGTCTTGTTTTACTTTCTTCAAATCTTATGCATTTACCGGATTTAACAGCTATTAATATTTGTGAATTTCCAGTAGTTAATTTAGCTTCTAATAGTTCATCATCATCCTTGATGGTTATTGCATTAATTCCATTTGATCTTGGTCTAGAATATTGCTCTAGAGAGGTCTTTTTTACCTGACCTTTTTTTGTACACATAATTACATAATGATTATTAATGTAACTTTCATCTTTTAGGTCTTGAGTACATATAAATGCTTTGACTTTATCATCTGGCTCAATATTAATCAAGTTTTGTATTGCCCTACCCTTGGAAAGTTTGCTACCCTCAGGAATTTCAAAAACTCTCATCCAAAAGCATTTGCCTTTTTGTGTAAAAAATAGCATGTATTGATGGTTTGTTCCGACAAATAAATATTCTAAAAAGTCTTCACTTCGCGTAGTTGATCCTTTTTGACCTACTCCGCCTCTATGTTGAGTCTTGTATTCTGCTAAAGCAGTTCTTTTAATATATCCTGCATGAGAAATTGTTAAAACTACTTTTTCATCAGGTATCATGTCTTCAATACTCAATTCACCTCCAGAAAATTCAATAACAGACCTTCTTTCATCACCATGTTTCTCCTTCATTTCAAGAAGTTCGTCTCTAATGATGGACATCCTTCTTTCTTTATCATTTAAAATATCTTTTAAATCCTTTATAAGCTCCAGTAAACTATCATACTCATCTCTTAACTTGTCCTGTTCAAGACCGGTGAGCTGTCTTAATCGCATTTCAACTATTGCCTTTGATTGAATATCTGATAATTTAAATTCAGTTACTAGGTTTTTTCTTGCATCATCAGCATTGGAAGATTTTTTAATTATTTCAATAACCTTATCAATATTATCAGACGCAATAATTAGACCTTCAAGGATATGAGCTCTATCTTCAGCCTTTTTAAGGTCAAATTTGGTTCGTCTTACTACAACCTCATGTCTATGGTCTACAAAATGCTTAATCATTTCTTTTAGATTAAGAAGTTTTGGTCTTCCGTTTACAAGAGCAATGTTATTTACACTAAATGAAGACTGTAAAGCGGTATACTTATACAAAGTATTTAAGACAATGTTTGGGATAGCATCTCTTTTTAAAATATAAACAATCCTCATACCCTTCCTGTCGGATTCGTCTCTTATATTTGAAATTCCTTCTATTTTTTTATCATTTATCAATTCAGCTGTTCTTTGAATCATATCAGCTTTATTTACCTGATATGGAATTTCAGTAACTATTATACATTCCCTCCCATCAACTTCTTCAAAGGCAGCCTTACCTCTCATGACAACTCTTCCTCTACCTGTTTCAAATGCCTCTTTAACTCCATCATATCCATAAATAACTCCACCTGTTGGGAAATCAGGTGCTTTTACATGCTTAATTAACTCTTCAATTTCAATATCATTATTTTCGATGTATGCTACAGTACCATCAATGACTTCAGAAAGATTGTGAGGAGGCATATTGGTTGCCATACCAACAGCAATACCCGAAGCTCCATTTACTAATAGACTAGGAATCTTTGTAGGCAATACGGTTGGCTCCTGAATAGAATCATCATAATTTAATTGAAAATCTACGGTATCTTTATCAAGATCTTCAACCATTTCCTCGGATATTTTTTTGAGTCTAGCTTCTGTATATCTCATTGCAGCAGGACTGTCACCATCAATTGAGCCAAAATTTCCTTGTCCATCTACAAGCATATATCTTAAACTCCACTCTTGAGCCATCCTGACCATAGTATCGTATACAGAGCTATCTCCATGTGGATGATATTTACCTAAAACTTCCCCAACGATAAACGCGGATTTTTTATATTTACTATTTGATCTCAGACCAAGCTCACTCATACCAAACAGAACTCTTCTGTGAACTGGTTTCAAACCATCTCTTACGTCAGGGAGAGCTCTTGAAACAATTACTGACATTGAATAATCAATGTATGCTGATTTCATAGCTTCCTCAATATTAATTGGAATTAATTTTTCACCTTCTGCCATAGTTGTTTTTTTTCTAATTATAAAGATAATTATATGAGAAAAAACATGAAATTTATATATGTTTGATTTTTATAAACTTATTAACATTTTTTTTATGGTTTTAAGAGTATATTTATTTTTTTTAATTTAATTTTATTTATTATTATTTTTGAACAATGGACGATAATTTTTCATCAAGAGTTAAAGATGTAATAACCTACAGTAAAGAAGAGGCCATCAGACTTGGTCATGACTTTATTGGAACAGAGCATTTATTGTTAGGTATTTTACGTGATGGTGGTGGCAAAGCAATTAAAATCTTAAACTCGCTTGATATTGATCTTGACTTTTTGAGAAAAAAAATAGAAATTCTTAGTCCTCCTAATCCAATTATTAATTATGAGGAAAATTTGAGAAAAAATCTTCACTTAACAAGACAAGCAGAAAGAGCATTGAAAACAACTTTTTTAGAAGCTAAACTATTTCAAGGAAATTCAATCAATACTGCTCATCTTTTATTGTGTATTTTAAGAAATGAAAATGATCCTACAACCAAGCTTCTTGAGAAATTAAATCTCAGCTATGATATTGTAAAAGATCAATTCAAAGAACATATTTCAGAATCAAATGATAATTATGAAGATATTACTTCTTCACAAACATTTGATGATGAGCAGGAAGACGATGAAAATCCAATTGAACAAAACCCTTTTAATGTTAAGCAAAACTCAAATAAAACAAAAAAATCTAAAACACCTGTACTTGATAATTTTGGAAGAGATTTAACATTATTTGCTTCAGAAGGAAAGCTCGACCCAATAATTGGTCGTCATAAAGAAATTGAAAGAGTATCTCAAATTTTAAGTAGAAGAAAGAAAAACAACCCACTACTCATTGGTGAACCTGGGGTTGGAAAATCAGCTATTGCTGAAGGATTAGCTCTAAGAATTGTTGAAAGAAAAGTTTCTAGACTCTTATATAACAAAAGAGTTATTTCATTAGATCTTGCTAGTGTTGTAGCAGGCACAAAATACAGAGGACAATTTGAAGAAAGAATGAAAGCAGTTATGAATGAAATTGAAAAAAATAAAGATATTATTTTATTCATTGATGAAATTCATACAATTGTAGGTGCAGGTGGTGCAATGGGTAGTTTAGATGCTTCAAACATGTTCAAACCAGCCTTAGCCAGGGGTGAAATTCAATGTATTGGAGCTACCACGCTCGACGAGTATAGAAAATATATAGAAAAAGATGGTGCACTTGAAAGAAGATTTCAAAAGATTATTGTAGAACCTACATCAGTTAAGGAAACTATTCAAATTCTTCAAGATATAAAACATAAATATGAGGATCACCACAATGTAAAATATACTGATGATGCTATTGAAGCATGTGTTAAATTAACAGAAAGGTATATAAATGATAGGAATCTTCCTGATAAGGCCATAGATGCAATGGATGAAGCTGGTTCTAGGGTTCACATTACAAATATGGATGTTCCAAAAGAGATTGTCGATTTGGAAAATAAATTAGAATCTGTCCGAATAAAAAAGAATTCTGTTGTTAAAAATCAAAAATATGAAGAAGCTGCAAGATTGAGAGATGATGAAAAAAAAATAGAAAAGGAACTTTTAGATCAGCAGAAAATGTGGGATGATGAACTAAAGAAAAAAAGAGAGTTAGTTTCAGAGGACAATATAATTGAGGTCGTTTCACTTATTTCTGGTGTACCACTCCGAAAAATTGATCAAACAGAAAACGTTATTGAATTTAACTTAGAAAGAAGTATAAAAGATAAAATAATTGGTCAAGATGATGCTGTTGATGCTGTTGTAAATGCTATACAAAGAAATAAAACAGGTCTCAAAGATCCCAACAAGCCAATTGGATCTTTTATATTTTTAGGTCAAACTGGTATCGGTAAAACTCAATTAGCAAAATCTCTTGGAGAAGAATTGTTTAACAATAAAGATTCTCTAATTAGAATTGATATGAGTGAATACATGGAAAAGTTTTCCGTAAGTAGATTAATTGGTGCGCCACCAGGATATGTTGGATATGAAGAAGGTGGTCAATTAAGTGAAAGAGTTAGAAGAAAACCATATTCCGTTGTTTTACTTGATGAAATTGAAAAAGCACATCCAGATGTTTTTAATATGTTATTACAAGTTTTAGATGATGGTTACCTAACTGACAGTGTTGGTAGAAAAGTTGATTTTAAAAATACAGTGATCATTATGACATCTAATATTGGAACAAGAAAATTGAAGGAGTTTGGAACAGGTGTTGGATTTGACACAGACTATAAAAGAAAAGACGAAAACAAACTTTCATCAGAAGTGTTAAAGAAAAGTTTAAGTAAAAAGTTTTCACCTGAATTTTTAAACAGAATTGATGAAATTGTTGTTTTCAATCAGCTAAGCTCAGTTGAAATTGAAAAAATAGCTAAAATTGAAATAAGTAATTTTGTAAATCGTCTTAAAGAAATTGATTATGATGTTAAGATTGATAATAAAGTTTACAAATTTATCTCTGTAAAGGGATTTGATAAAGAGTTTGGGGCAAGACCGATCAAAAGAGCAATACAAAAATATCTTGAAGATCCGCTAGCAAAAAAAATTGTTAATAGTGAGGTAAAAAAAGGTGATAAAATTGAAATAAGTCACAAAAGTAATTCTGAAGCACTTGATATAAAAATTACTTCCAAGTAATATTTTCTAAATTTTTTTCGAGAATACGTAATAATTTTCATTGATTTTTAAATTTCCAGAAATTGCAGGTATTTTAATATAATCTGTACCTATTTCAATAAAGACTGGCTCGCCATCAACAAGTAACTCTATTGGCATTTTAAAGTTGTCAACAACATTTATCCATTTAAAATTTAAATTACCATCATCATAAAAATACTGCAATGTTGGTATTCTAAAATCTCTTAGATATTGATCAAAGAATAATGATAGATCATATTCCATTTTTTCAGAAATGTAATTTTCTATTTGAGATGTTGTAACTGTTTGATGATAAAACTCTTCATTCAATCCTCTCAATATATTTCTCCACTTTTCATCATCACGAGCTATTTGCCTTAAAGTATGTAAAATATTAGCTCCTTTTGAATATAAATCACTGCCTCTAAAGTTAACACCATACTTTCCAATAATTGGAGATCTATTAGCTATCCCGGACCTAGTTCCAATAACATATTCTGAAGCAGCTTCTTTTCCATAGTGATAATCTAAATATAGATTTTCAGAATATGTTGTAAATGATTCATGAATCCACATGTCAGCTATATCTTTATAAGTGATGTTATTAGCAAACCATTCATGTCCTGCTTCATGTATAATAATGTAATCAAATTTTAGCCCCCATCCTGTCCTTGAGAGATCTCTTCCAAGATAACCTTTCATGTACTTATTCCCGTAGGTAATTGAGCTTTGATGTTCCATGCCTAAATATGGAACTTCTACTATTTTAAAACTATCTTCATAAAAAGGGTATGGTCCAAACCAATACTCAAAAGCTTGCATCATTTTGATTGCATCTTTAAATTGGGATTTAGCTAATAAAATATTATCCCTGAGGACATAATAAATCATATCTAAATCTCCTTTTTCCCCATCATAAACTTCTGAAAACTTAACATAGTCACCAATATTAATATTAACACCATAATTATTAATTGGATTTGAAACAAACCAATGATAAGTTTTTGTTTCTCCTAAATCATCCACTGACCTTAACCTACCATTTGAAACATTAACTAAATCCTTAGGAACGTTAACACTTATTAGCATACTATCAACCTCATCATACATATGATCTTTATTAGGCCACCAAATGCTAGCCCCAATTCCCTGATTACTATTTGCAACAAAATGTTTTCCATTTGAGTCTCTAGTCCATGTTAAGCCACCATCCCAGGGTGGTCGTACTGCAACTTTAGGGTTTCCTTCATAAAAAACTTTTATTGAATTAATATCATCTTTCTTTTGTTTCTTGTTAAGTTTAATAAAATGCGAATATCCATCTATCCTGTAAGATAACTCTCTATTATTTTGTAAAATCTTCGTTATTTTTAAAGGCTTTTGTAAATCAATTTGCATTTCATCTTTAGAGTCTAATACCTTGTATTGAATTGTATTACTTCCTTTAATAAATTTATTTTCAGGATCAACAGATATATCTAAATGATAATAAGTTAGATCCCACCATGCTCTTTCAGGAGTTATAGAGCCTCTGAGAGTATCTTGTCTAGTAAAATTTTGTGAAAAAATAATTTGAGGTATAATAAGGATTATGATAATATATTTTTTCATTAATTTCAGTCTATTATATCCATTTTAAGTAAAAGATCTTTTAGAGTTGGGCCAGGTTTTAATCCTTTTTTAGTGGTAATTACAATAACTCCATTTGATCCTCTTACACCATAGGGTGCAACATCTTTAGCATTTTTTAATACCGCCACAGAATGCACATCAAGCGTGTTGATTAATGACAACATATTTAAACCAGGAAATCTTGAATTTTCACCAATATTAAAATTTTCATAAGGAACACCATCCAATATAAATAGTGGGGCATTATTTCCTATAAGTGATCCGTTTCCTCTAATCCTAATGTAGCTTGGTGTTCCAGGTGTTCCTGATTGAGAAAAAACAGTTAATCCAGCAACCTTACCTTTTAACTCCTGGTCAATAGAAATTTGTGAAAATGATATTTGAAAAAAAAGAAGGAATATAGCTGAGAAAAAATACTTAATACAATACATATTGTAAAGTAATAAAATTTGACATTAATTTGTATATAATTTAATGAAAAAAACACCGTTATATAACGAGCACATTAGCCTCAATGCTAAAATGGTTGACTTTGGAGGTTATATTATGCCAATTCAATATAAAGGGATTTCTATTGAACATAATTGTGTAAGAAATGATGTTGGTATTTTTGATGTTTCTCACATGGGAGAGTTTATAGTTGAGGGAAAAGAATCTTTAATTTTTCTAGAAAATATTTGTAGCAATGATATTGGAAAAATAAATGTAGGTAATGCTCAATATAATTGTTTTACAAACCATAATGGAGGAATTGTGGACGATTTAATTGTGTACAGGTTAAATGATAATAAATATATGCTTGTAGTAAATGCTGCAAATATTAATAAAGATTGGGATTGGATAAAAGAAAATCACAAAAATTATAATTGTGTTTTAAAAAATATTTCCGATAATACTGGATTAATATCTGTTCAAGGTCCAAAGTCAATAGATCTTATTTCAAAGATATTTAATGAAAGAATTGGAACAATAAAAAAATTCTCATTTAAAAATATAATTTTTGATAATAATGATCTAATTATTTCTAACACTGGATATACTGGGTCTTTGGGATTTGAATTATATGCTGAAAATGAATTAATTCCAACATTATGGAAAGAATTATTAGATAAAGGATCTGAATTTAATGTAAATCCAATAGGACTTGGTGCGAGAGACACACTAAGGATGGAAATGGGGTATTGTTTATATGGAAATGATATTGATGATATAACAACTCCATTTGAAGCTAATTTAATGTGGATAACAAACCTTGATAAAGATTTCATTGGAAGGGAAAAAGTTCTTAATTCAATCAAAAATTCATCTACGAGAATGATAAACTTTAAGATGATTGATAGAGGAATACCAAGAAGTGGCTATGAAATAATTGATGATGAAGGAAATAATATTGGCCATGTAACATCTGGCACCTTCTCCCCTACAAACAAAACAGGAATTGGAATTGGATACATTAATAATGGATATAAGATTGGAGAATATATTTTCATATTAATAAGAGATAAGTCAGTAAAAGCAGAAATAATTAAACTTCCAATTATCAATGGGTAGAGCATTTGAATTTAGAAAAGCTCGAAAACTTAAAAGATGGTCAACAATGGCAAAAACATTTACTAGAATTGGTAAAGACATTGTTGTAGCCGTTAAAGAAGGGGGACCAAATCCTGAATCAAACTCGAGACTAAGGGCAATCATTCAAAATGCAAAGTCTGCCAATATGCCAAAGGAAAACATTTTAAGAGCTATAAAGAATGCTTCTGAAAAAAATAATGATAATTTTAAAGAAATTACTCTTGAAGGTTATGGACCGCATGGAATAGCTGTAATAATTGATTGCACTAGCGATAATAATAATAGAACAGTTGGAAATATAAGAAGTTATTTCAATAAATGTAATGGCAGTCTTGGAACAAATGGATCTGTTGAATTTTTATTCACAAAATATTCTGTATTTAAAATTTGCAATAACGTAGATAGAGAAAATTTAGAATTAGATTTAATTGATCATGGTCTTGAGGAAATAGTTCGTGATGATGAAAACAATCAACTTATTTTATATTGTAATGCTGACTCATTTGGAGATATCCAACAGGAACTAGAAAAGAGGGAAATTGAAATCATAAGTTCTGACTTTGAAAGAATACCCTTGAATTTTAAGCAAATAAATGATGAACAGAAAAATGATCTTGAAAAGTTTTTAGAAATGTGTGAAAATGATGATGATGTCCAAAATGTTTTTCATGATGTGGGGAATTCATGATAATTCCTTTATTTTTCCAACTGAACCTTTAAAATAATTTTTCAAAATCTTAAAATCCTTCTCTTTATTATTTGTTAAAAAATATGGTTTTGAAAACGTAACTGTTCTTTCATAAAAATTCAAAGAAATTGCCACTACAGGAACATTAGCACGTTTAGCAATATAATAAAAACCTGTTTTCCATTTTGATACTTTTTTTCTGGTACCCTCTGGCGAAATTGCCAATTTGAGTTGTTTTCTTTTTATAAAATAATTAGAGATTTGATCAACTGTATTTGAATTACTATTCCTATTAACAGGAATACCTCCTAAGAATTTCATTAAAAGATTAAGTGGAAAAAAAAATAACTCTTTTTTTCCAATGAACTTAATATCCTCATTAATGACATTTCTAATTGCTAAGCCTAAAAAAAAATCAACCCAATGCGTATGAGGACCAGCAATTAAAACACACTTATTATTTAGTTTTTTGAAACCAATAATTTTCCACTTTAAAATTTTGAAAAAAATAAATTTTATCATTTTTTAATAATCATGGATTTAGCTTTTTTAAAATCATCAATCGTATCGATTGAAATATGCTCATGATCTATCTCAATCATATGGATATCATACCCATATTCTATAATTCTTAGAGCTTCAATCATTTCAGCAAGTTCCAATTTAGTTTGCTTAAATTTTTTGAAAATATTTAAAAATGAATTTCTAAATGCGTAAATACCTATATGCTTAAAATAATTTATATCATTGGAGCTGCGATTAAATGGTATAGCACTTCTGGAAAAAAATAAAGACTTATTATTTTTATCAACTACTACTTTTACGTTGTTTGGATTATTAATTTCTTCTTTTGTATCCAGCTTAGTCATTAATGATACTACATTAATACTATTTTCAATATCATTTTTGAATGTATTAATTATTTTCTGTAAATCATCCTTACAAACAAAAGGTTCATCACCTTGCACATTAACAAGAATATCACTTTTAAAATACTTTGAAAATTCTGCTATTCTATCAGTTCCTGTATTATGATTCTTTTTACTTTTTAGAAATTTTATATTAAATTCTTTCAGAATATTTACAATCTCATCAGAATCTGTAATTACAACAACTTCATCAAATAGTTTGGTTGAAATTATGTTTTGGTATGTCCTAACAATTAAGGGAATTCCCTCAAGATTTTTAATAAGTTTTTTTTCAAGTCGAGTTGAATTTAGTCTTGCAGGGATTAAAGCAGAAACCGTCACAATTTAAATTTGAGGAAAGATAATAAAAACATATAAAAAACGATTCAAATAAATTGTTTTCATAAATTAAAAAAAATTGTAGTTTTGTTTGAATCTATGAAAAAATTCCTACAACAATTATCCGAATTTATTGAGAAATACAGAAAACAAATTACATATGTTCTTTTCCTTTTTTCTGCAGTGTTAGTATTTGCAATATATAACTCTATTAACGCCCCTATTGAGTTTAATATGGTTAAAAATGAAAGATATTTAAAAGTTATTGACAGGCTAAAAGATATAAGAAATGCACAAGTAGCTTTCAAAAGCGTTAATGGAATATACTCAAATGATTTTGAAGAACTGGTGAAATTTGTTGATTCTGCACAATTTACAATTGTACAAAAGAGAGACTCAAGCTACATGCAATATGACAGAGTTTACAGAATTGATATGTTAAGAGAAGTTATTGTTGTAGATACCCTTGGCTATGTTTCTGTTAAAGACTCCCTTTTCTCGAACACTGATTCGTACAAATCTATGGCCTCAATTCCAATTGATGGTATTGATGAAAAATTCAAATTGAAAGCTGATATAATTGATAAAAACGGATATAATGTTCCAGTTTTTGAAGTCAGGGTTTCAAAAGATTTAATATTATTTGATCAAAATAAGGATTTAATCACTCAGGAAAAACAAACTGTTTCTGTTGACGGTGTAAATGGTCCTGATATTGTTTTAGGATCGTTATCTGATGTAAGTACAAATGGTAATTGGCCTACAACATTTGATTTTGAAAGAAAATAAATACAATCAATTAAATTTAGAGCTTTCTGTTGGCAACCATTATATATCATTATCAGCAAAAGATAATAATTCTGATGAGATAGTTATTCATAAAAGAAAAAGCTTCTCTAAAAAGATTGATACCAATTCACTAAACACAATACTTCGCAACTTTCTTGATGAAAATTCAATCGATTTTAAAATAGTAGATAATGTCAATTTATATCAAGAAAATGATTTGTACACCTTAGTTCCTAAAGAATTATACGATAAAGATGAGAAAAAAACATATCTAAAATATAATACGAAAGTTAATGATAGTGATTATATCTCTGCTGATGAAATAAATGAATTAAATATCAAAAATGTATATATTCCCTATGTTAATGTAAATAATTTATTAGTAGATAAGTTTAGAAATATTAATTATTTCCATTTTAATTCAGCTCTATTAAAAAAGATTTTCCATGCAAAAGGAACTAAAACTTTTTTTGCTCATGTCAGCACAAATAAACTTAAATTGATCATTTTTAAAAATAAAGAACTGAATTTTTTTAACTCGTTTGAAATTGAAAGCAGTTTAGATATTATATATTATATTTTACTCATATTTAAGGAGAAAAATTTAAATTCCACAGATACAAAAATCAATTTTATAATTGATAAAAGCTTTGATAATTTATTAGAGATATGTGGTAAGTTTTTTCAAAATTTTGAGGTAATACACAATGATGATGTTGATTTTCTACATAAAAAATGAGAATAATTGGTGGAAATAAGGCTAGAATAAGAATTAATCCACCTAAAAATCTAAAATTAAGACCTACAACTGATCGCTGCAAGGAAAGTCTGTTCAATATAATAAATAATGATTTTGATCTTGATCAATGTGAGGTTCTAGATCTTTTTAGTGGAACTGGAAATATTAGTTATGAATTTTGCTCAAGAGGTGCTAAAAGAGTTATATCAGTGGAAAGTAATATAAAAGCTTTAAATTTTATCAAAAAATTTAGTGTTGAAAATGGATTTAATATTGAAACTATTAGATCTGATGTATTTACATATCTAAAAAAAATACAATCAAAATTTGATATTATTTTTTCAGATCCACCATATAACTTAGATAAGAAAAAATACACTGAAATTATTAATCAAGTATTTAAAAATAAATACCTAAAAAAGAATGGGATATTAATTATTGAACATTCTTCCAAAATTGATTTTAAATCAACTCATAATTTTAACAAATCTAAAAATTATGGAGATACAACATTCACTTTTTTTCAAAATATAAATAACTAATATTCAGCATTTTGTTTATGAATATTTAAATAATTATTATATATTATTTATCTTGATTTTTTCCTACTTTAAATAAATATTCCTTTTCTTTTTTTGTAAGACTATCATAGCCTGAATCAGAGATTTTATCAAGAATTGAATCAATCTTTTTTTGATCAAAATTATTGTTGTTTTGGCTTGCTTTGGTGTTTTTCTTTTTGGTTGTTTTAAATATATTAAAAATAGACTGAGTAAAGTCTTCCCCCTTATTATTACTGATGCAATAGTAATATCCCCAAATAGCGCCTCCAATGTGAGCAATATGACCTCCAGAATTATTTAATGGAATCTGAATAATATCGTAAAAAAACAAAAACAAGGCTATGTAAATAATTTTTATATCAAAAAAGAATATTCGAATACCCATTTGTGGACTGTACGAAGCTAAATAAAACAACACACTCATAACTCCGGCCGAAGCACCAATCATAACTGATTCAACTCCTCTGAAAACAGGAAAAACATTATAACTTATTACATATGTTAATCCCCCCGCAACTATACCACTTAAATAAAGTTTTTTTAACAATTTATCTCCAAAAAGATTATTTAAAATTTTACCAAAATAATAAAGTATAATCATATTCCAGAAAATATGACTAAAACTTCCATGTAAAAAACCATAAGTTATAATTGACCAAGGTTTGAAAATTAATTGACCAAAATCTGCATCAATTGTAAACCACTTTATCAAGTCAATATTTTTGATATTAAATAGAAAAAGGATAGTATTAATTAGAAAGGGAGCTAGGTAGATAGCTATATTCAAGAAAATTATTTTTTCTAAGATATTTAACCCAGAAATGTAAAGATTAATTTTATTTTTTAATTCCATCTATTATTGTTGAATTGATTTTTTTTCCAGTACCACATCATAAAAAATCCTGTTATTGCTCCCCCTAAATGAGCAAAATGAGCAATTGGCCCTATAGATGCTGAGGTAAATCCGAAAAATACATCACCTAATATGATAAATGGTACCAAATATTTAGCTTTTACAGGGATTGGAGGGAATAAAAGCATCAGTTTTGAATTAGGAAACATAAATGTAAATGCGACTAAAATACCATATATGGCACCTGATGCTCCAACCATAACCGAATTGTAATCATTATACGCATTTGCCAACGTTTCTCTTGAAACATAGTCAAACACTGATGTATTAATAGATCCAGATCTGAATAATTCTGCAATTACTTCTTTAGATACACCATAATTTAGTAAATCAGATGTAACCGACTCTACATTTATATAATATGCTAGCATTTGAATTGCCGCAGCTCCTAAACCAGATGATAAATAAAAAAAAATGAACTTATTTGCTCCCCATAAATTCGCTAGTGTTGATCCAAACATCCATAATCCAAACATATTAAAAAGAAGATGAGCTTCATTTCCATGCATGAACATGTGAGTTAACATTTGAGAAATAAAAAAATTATCATTTTCAAAATAATGTAGTGCTAAAAAATCATTACTAATCTGTCCTGAGAACTTAGTTCCAATAAAAAAAATAATATTTATTATTAGAAGATGTTTAATTATGGCCGGTGTTTTACCCATTATCTAAATCTTTTTTTTATATCACTATCTTCAATTGAGACATATATTTTTTTGCCATTCGGCGTTATCATTGATTCTTTACAAGCAAATAACTGATTTAAAAGAATTCCTTGCTCATTTTCACTTTCTAAATGACTTAAATTTAATGATTTTGACATACATATTAATTTGGCTAAGTGGTCGTTAATACTTGAGGAATGATCCCTGTAATCCAAAATTTTATTGTCAATTAACTCTTTAAAAAAATTATCTATCATGTTATGGTTAAAAACAGGGTGAATTCCTATAATCTCAATCCCGCTCGGTGAAGCTTTTTCAAAAATAAAGCCAATATGATTTAAAATATCTTTTAATTCCATAAAAACATCAAAATCAACTTTACTTAATTCTAATTTTACAGGAAATATTAGAGTTTGAGACACATTCTGTTTATTATTCATCTCTGAAAGAATCCTTTCATATGTTATTCTCTGATATGCTTTTTTTATATCTACAATTAATAATTCTGATTTTGTTTTAGTAATTATAAACTTTTTTAAAAAATTAAAATTTGAATAATGGTTAAATTTATTTAGGTCTTCTTTAGTAAATATTTCGGAGGGTTTAATCCAATTTTCTTCATTCTTTCCCTTTTCATAATTGCTCTTAGGAACATTATCCGTTTTAGAAAATGGATCAAATTTACTATCAAAATCAACAGTTGGAGCAGATACTGATTTGGATTCAAAAACAGGTGAAGAAATATTGATATTATCTGTAAAATCAATATTAGGTGAAATATTAAATTTTCCTAGTGAATGTCTTATACATGATCTTAAAATTGCATATAATGAACTCTCATTTTCAAATTTAACTTCAATTTTATTAGGATGAACATTAACATCAATTGTGTTTGGTGGAACATCAATAAACAAAAAGTAAGAGGGTCTAGTCTCTGGCATAATTAACCCCTCATATGCTGTCAAAATAGAATGATTTAAATAATTATTTCTAACAAATCTTCCATTTACAAAGAAATATTGCATTGATCTCGATTTATTTAAAAACTCAGGCTTCAAAACATAGCCATTTATTTTTACAATATCTGTGCTCTCATCTATTGGAATAAGTTTTTTGTTAATATTTTTAGTGAATAAACGTAATATCCTTTCTTTTAAACCAGAGTTTTTTAGAATATATAAGTCTTTATCATTATGTTTTAATGTAAAAGATAATTCAGGATGACATAATGCTTGACGAACAAATTCATTCATTATATGCCTTAATTCTACATTATCTGACTTTAAGAACTTCCTCCTAGCAGGTATATTGTAAAATAAATTTCTAACACTAATCCTAGTACCTTTTAAACCACTTTCCTCTGTCTGATCAATAATTTTACTGTCTACAATTGACAATACATTTCTAATTCCATGATCATTTTTTGATGATGAAATTGTAATATTTGCTACTGAAGATATACTAGAAATAGCCTCACCTCTAAATCCTTTACTAGTTAGCCAAAACAAATCAGAAGATTTTTTAATTTTAGATGTAGTGTGCTTTAGAAAACATAGTGACAGATCTATCTTATTCATCCCATCACCATCATCACTTATTTCAATTAGCGATTTACCAAAATCTTTAACTACTATATTTATATTTTTTGAGTTTGCATCAACTGAATTTTCAACAAGTTCTTTAATAACAGATGAAGGACGCTGAATGACTTCACCTGCAGCAATCTTATTGATTAAGTCAGAAGATAATTTATTAATTGACGGTTTCATTGAATGAAAATCGATAAATCAAAGTCTATAATGTAAAGAAAAATTAAAGTAAGAAGAAAAATAATAAATAGTATGGTTTTAGAAAATAAACTATTTGATCGGGTTCTTGATCTTAATCTAGCTTCTTCCCATGCATTAGACTTATCAAAAACACTGTTTGATTCTCTATGTTTTGAATAGGCTGAATCAAAACCATAGATGTTGGATTTATTAGACTTTGAATATCTAGGTGAATATCTGAACTTTTTATTCCTTGGTCTTTTAAAAATATTTATTAAACTCACTTGATTATTTTAAAATAAATTTACAAAAAATGACTTCAACTATACTCTAAAAATTCCTAAAGTAATCCTTATCTTTGAAAATTATGGAAGGCTTAATAAAAGACTTAAAAAATATACTTTCCAAAAAAAAGAGAATCGCTATAACAACTCATACGAATCCTGATGGAGATGCTATTGGCAGTAGTCTAGCTTTATTTCTTTTATTTAAAAAAATGGATCTTGATGTGAAGGTCATTACACCAAATCAGCACCCAGAATTTCTAAATTGGGTTCCTGGTTGTGATGAAATTATTATTTATGAGAATAGTCAAAAATTTGCTGGAGAAATAATAAATAATTCTGATACTATATTTACGCTTGATTTCAATGATTTAAAAAGATGTGGAAATATTTCAGAGAATATTAATCCAAATACCCAAAACTTGGTTATGATTGATCACCATCAATCACCATCAAACTATGCTAAAATTATGTTTTCAAATCCAGAAATTTCATCAACTTGTGAATTAGTTTACATAATTGCTGAAAAACTAGGTTTAAAAAAATTAATTGATAAAGATATTGCTACTTGTATCTACTTAGGAATGATGACTGATACTGGGTCTTTTCAATATAATGGTGTAAATGGTGATACTCACAAAATCCTATCATTTTTATTAGATAAAGGGATTAAGCAAAGTGAAATTTATAATAATATTTATAATAGCAATACGCTTAGTAAGTTAAAAATATTAGGATGCGCGATAAATAATTTGTCATTAATTCACAACAAAAATGCAAGCTATTCATTTCTTACTAAAGAAGATTTAAATAAAAACGATTATAAAAAGGGTGATTCAGAGGGAATCGTAAACTATGGGCTTACAATGAAGAATATAGACTTTACAGCGATATTTATTGAAGATGAGAATGAAGCTGATTTAATTAAGATTTCTTTTAGGTCAAAAAATAATTTTCCTTGCGATAAATTTGCAAAAAAATACTTCTTTGGAGGTGGTCATAAAAATGCAGCTGGAGGAAAATATGAGGGTAATATTGAAAATGCAATTCTAAAATTTAAGTCATCACTTAATGAATTTAAATACTAACTAATTATGAATCTAAAAAAATACTTTTTAATAATATTAATAATTAATTTTTCATGTAATATGTCACAAAAAAATAATAATGATACTATCTATGCATCCATAGAAACATCAAAAGGAATAATAAAAACTCAACTATTTTTTAATCTTACTCCAGTCACAGTAGCAAATTTTATTTCATTAGCTGAAGGTGAGAATAAAGAAGTGAGTGATCAATATAAAGGAAAAAAATATTATAATGGGATTACTTTTCATAGAGTTATTCCAGACTTCATGATCCAAGGTGGTGATCCAACTGGGACCGGGTCAGGTTCACCTGGATATAATTTCAAAGATGAATTCGTAGATGAACTTAAACATGATTCTGCCGGTATACTTTCAATGGCAAATGCCGGACCTGGTACAAATGGTAGTCAGTTTTTTATTACTCATAAAGAAACACCATGGTTAGATGGTGCTCACACTGTTTTTGGAAATGTTGTGGAAGGTCAGGATATTGTAGATAAAATTGAACAAGGTGATTCAATAATTAACATTGAAATCATTAGACAAGGTAATAGTGCAAAAAAATTTAATGCACCTAAAATTTTTACAAATCATTTTAAAGAGGAAGAAAAAAGAAAAAAGGAAAAAGAAAAAGCCCTTGAAAAACTTAAAAAAGATGTATCGAAAATTCATTCAGATCTTAAGGAAAAATCAACTGAAACAGAAACTGGTCTTAAATTTTTTATAAATGAGAAAGGTGATGGTGATATGGTTGATGAAAATAAGGTTATATTGACTCATTATGCTGTATATTTTGAGGATGGTAATTTGTTAGATACTTCCATACTTGAAATAGCTGAAAAGTTCAATATGTTTGACAACAGAAGAGCACAAGCAGGAGGATACTCACCAATTGAAGCAAAAGTTGGTGCTAAGGATATGATGATTCAGGGTTTTAAAGAAGGCTTAAAGCTTTTAAAAACGGGTGATAAAGCTACTTTATTTTTACCTTATTACCTTGCATATGGTGAAACAGAATCAAGAGGTATTCCTGCAAAATCAAATTTAATTTTTGAAGTTGAAATAGTTGATCAAAAGTAGAAATGAA
>ENA-OSEY01000035-OSEY01000035.1-marine-metagenome-genome-assembly--contig:-NODE-35-length-97144-cov-8.487467_pt1 | contig 97144 bp, 96 predicted proteins | sample MGYA00248465_ERZ534230 | MGnify/ENA primary metagenome ERZ534230 (study PRJEB26409, sample SAMN06344110) | marine metagenome | isolation source: Sea water from surface | place: Atlantic Ocean:Southern... | reverse complement strand
TTTTGTAATGTCGCTATCGGCAATAGGTCTGATTTATTTATCAATAAAAACAAAGAAAATTCTAAATACTAATTTATGATATGAGCCTCAGTAGACTTTTTAATATCATCAATTGTTGAACCTTCTGCAATTTCTAAAACTTTTACACCTTTTTCTGCTATCTCAAACATTCCTAAATTAGTAATGACGGAGTTAACAACATTTTTTCCTGTCAATGGTAGGGAACATTCTTTAAGAAATTTACTTTCCCCTTTTTTATTTGTATGGTCCATGATCACAATAACCCTTTTTACTCCAGATACTAGATCCATAGCACCCCCCATACCCTTCACAAGTTTACCCGGTATCATCCAATTAGCTAAATCTCCTTTTTCAGAAACCTCCATAGCCCCTAAAATAGCCATATCTATATGACCACCTCTTATCATTGCAAAACTATCTGCACTTGAAAAATAACTAGTTTTTCCCAGTTCAGTAATAGTTTGTTTTCCTGCATTGATTAAATCTGGATCTACATTTTCTTTAGTTGGAAATGGTCCCATACCCAACATACCATTTTCAGATTGCAAAGTAATATTTATATCATTTGATATAAAATTTGAAACAAGTGTAGGAATACCTATACCTAAATTTACATACATTCCATTTTTAATTTCTTTTGCTGCTCTAGCAGCCATTTGATTCCGATCCCACATAAATAAGTCCTCATTCTGATAAAGTCATATTTTCAATTCTCTTTTCGTGTTTGCCTACGAATATCCGATTAACAAATATACCTGGTGTATGAATATGGTCAGGATCTATAGAACCGATAGGAACTAATTCTTCTACTTCAGCTATACATTTTTTTCCACATGTGGCTGCAACTGGATTAAAGTTTCTTGCTGTTTTCCGGTATATTAAGTTTCCTTCTTCATCACCCTTCCAAGCTTTAACTATCGATAAATCCGCTACAAAAGATTCCTCTAAAATATAAGTTTGACCATTAAAATCTTTATGCTCTTTACCCTTAGCAATCACTGTTCCAACCCCTGTTTTAGTATAAAAGCCAGGGATGCCTGCCCCACCAGCTCTCATTCTCTCAGCCAATGTGCCTTGTGGATTAAATTCTAATTCTAATTCTCCACTTAAATATTGTCTCATAAATTCTGAGTTTTCACCGACATATGACGAAATCATTTTCTTTACTTGTTTGGATTGTAGCAATAAACCAATACCAAAATCATCTACTCCTGCATTATTGGAAGCAATTATCAGATTTTTGATACCAGACATTTTTAGCGCTGCTATTGACTCTTCTGGAATCCCACATAGACCAAAACCCCCGGCTGCAATTTTCATTCCATCAAAAATCAACCCATCTATTGCTTGTTCAGCTGAATGAAAAACCTTTTTCATAATTATCTCCATAAAATATATTAGCTTAGATTAATCTCTCCATAACATTGGCATAAATAGAGCCATGACTACTAATAATTCTAACCTTCCTAAAATCATTGCAATAATAAGTACAAATTTTTCTGGATCATCAAGGGTAGCATAGTTTCCTGAAGGCCCAATAATATCACCGATACCTGGACCAACGTTTGCTAAAGCACTTGCTGCACCAGATAACGCTGTGATGAAATCTAAACCCATTGCACCCAAAATAATAGTAATTAATGCTAAAAAACTTAAAAAAGTTGTTATCATAATCATTGCTGATCTAAAAACAGCCTGGTCCACTACTTGTTTACCATATCGCATTAAAAAAACACCCTTTGAATAAATTAACTCATTGAGTGACGATTTAATCAATTGAGTTAAAATTACAAAACGATAAATTTTTATTCCGCCAGATGTAGATCCTGCACAACCTCCTACAAAAATCAAAAAGAAAAATAGAACTGGCCCAATTCCAGAGTAAGACATGAAATCTCCAGAGGCATACCCTGTTGTAGTTATAATTGCTACAATATTAAAAATATATTGAGTAATTTTGAAAAAAGAAATTTCTGCAAATGTCATATCTACTAGAATAATACTTATACTCGCTACTATTATTAAACTCAAAAAAAAGATTATTTGGGGATCAATTTTTGGAATATTTCTTGTAAAAAAGATTGCGATAAAAAAACTAAATGGTAGACCTCCCAAAATCATAAAAGTAATAGAAACCCATAATACTTTTGAACTTTGATAATATCCTATTGATTCGTCGTGGGTTGAAAAACCACCAGTAGCTACGGTAGTCATAGCGTGTGCGATTGAGTCAAAGGGCCCAACACCAACTGCAATATATGAAAAGGCACATATTCCAGATAGTACTAAATAAATTAAAATTATTGATTTTGAAATTTCGATTAATCTGGGAAGTGGCTTATCAGCCCTATCAGAACTTTCCATCCTAAACAACTGCATCCCTCCTACTCTCAAGAAAGGTAGTAAAATTAATCCCAATGATAAAATTCCAAGTCCACCAATCCACTGCATTAAAGATCTCCAAAGTAAAATTGGTCGAGGTTGATTTATTAAATCAGTTAAAACTGTTGCTCCTGTTGTTGTTAGACCAGAAGTTGCCTCAAAAATTGCATCAATTAAAGTGAGTTCGGGTAATGCCAATATAAAGGGTAGCGCACAAATTAATGGAACCACCCACCACAAAAAATTTACAACTAAAATTCCAAATCTTGCTGAAATTTTTGGTGTCTCTCCTCTTGTGGCTAACAAAACGAGAATACATACAAAACCAGCAGTTAATCCTGACCATAGAAAATCTTCTCCACCTTTCCAGCCAGCAGCAACTGATGCTAGCCAAGGTATAAACATTAATATTGAGAAGAACAGTCCTACCAGTGCAACTATTTGACTTGCTGACCGTAACTCTTTAGAGAGCATAATTACCTCAAATAACTTTTAAAAATTAAGCCAATATAACAAGTTATCATATAGTTCTAGCTGTTACTAATTTTTCCTTAATAGGCAAGTGTATTATAGCGGCAAAGATAGCTAAAATTATGTCAATTAACCAGACAAAAGTATATTCACCCGTAATAGTAAAAAAATAACCACCTAAATAAGCGCCAAAAAAAGCGCCTATTTGATGAGAAAATAAAGCAATTCCAAATAAAGTACCCATACAACTAGGCCCAAACATTTTAGTTACTAAAGCTGCAGTTGGTGGAACCGTGGATAAATATGTTACCCCTAAAAGAGCAGAAAAAATAAGAAATACAAATTCAGTTTTAGGTGAAATCAAAAAAAGAATTATAATCAAAGCCCTAGAAAAATAAATTGATGATAAAAATAACTTTTTACTTCTCGAAGAGATATACCAACCAGCAAATAGACTACCCAAAATATTAAATAAACCAATAAAGGCTAAAGACCATCCAGTCAAAGAGGTCGGAAGTCCACAATATGCAATTACACCAGGCATATGTGTTGATATAAAGGCTACATGAAACCCACAGGTAAAAAACCCTAATGCTAGAAAGTTATAGCTTGGAGTTTGAAAGGCTAATTTAATCATCCCAAAAATGTCTACTTTATCATTACTATTGACTGATTTTATTTTTGGCTTTTCATTCTTTAAAAAATACGTGAAAGGCAAAGTCAAAAGTAATAAAATCGCTAAACAATTAAGTGCAAATATCCACCCATAATTTATAATTATTATTACAGCTAGAGGAGCCAAAAGTGTTTGTCCAACTGAGCCTCCAGCATTCAATATTCCAAATGCAAGACCAGCTTTGTTTTCAGGTACTTTTTTATTAACCGCAGACATTGCAACAGCTAATCCAGCAATTCCAGATCCTCCAGCTGAAAGTAGTCCTACCGCAATTACTATTTCTAAAGTAGTATTACAATATGGGATGAGAAAACAGCCAGAAGCAGATAATACTATACCTAAGAATAATGCTTTTTCATCCCCAAACTTGTCAGCAATCATTCCTCCTACATAATTTGCAAAACCCCACATTACTTGTCCAACTGCAAAGGCAAAGCTTAGAGTTATATAATCTAATGCCCTATCTGTGGTAATGCCATCTATACTCAATGGAAGTATTTGGCGACTACCGAAACTTGCAGCTACAATAATGGAAGCACAAACAATTGGAAAAATATAAAGTATCATATTATTTTCATTAAAAATGGCGGAGAGACAGGGATTCGAACCCTGGAGACGGTTACCCGCCTACACACTTTCCAGGCGTGCGCCTTCGACCACTCGGCCACCTCTCCAGTTTGGTTATTATTAAAAAACTTTTTTAATATTGTCTAGTGAACATATTTGTCAATCAAAATGAATATTTACTCGACGGTTGTTTTTACCTTTTTTCTCAATTTTTCCTATTACAATTCTACCAATTTCACTTGTATTTTTAATATGCGTTCCACCACAGGGTTGCAAATCAACTTGATCTTTTTTGGATTTAATACAAATTAATCGTATATCTCCACTATTTTTAGGCGGAGAAACAGACATCGTTTTGACCAATTCAGGTTTTTTTTCTAATTCTTCTTCTGTTATCCATAATTGTTCTGTAAATAAATCATTACTAATTAAATTGTTCAGTTTATCTTGAATTATTTGTTTATCACTAATAGCATCGGGCATATTAAAATCTAATCGACTTTTAGCACTTCCTATTTGTCCACCAGTAACAGGAAGAGGAATAACAACTGAAAGTAGATGTAAAGCAGTATGCATTCTCATATGCTTATATCTAAGATCCCAGTCAATAATTTGTTTAGCTGGTTCACCTAGTTTTAAATTATCAGGAATAAAATCGGGAACAATTAAGGCTTTGCCTGTTGCAGTTTTTTTTACATTTACCACCTTCAATGAAAAATTTTCAAACTCTATCATACCAAGATCACATGGTTGGCCTCCACTTGTAGGATAAAAAAGTGATTTTTCAAAAATTAGGCCTTCTTCTTCAATAATAGTTTCCAAACAAGAACTAGCTTGCTTTTTATAAGGATCTTCCCAAAATAAATTATGGGTTATCATTTTTTGTTTCCTTTTAAAATTTTTAAATCATTTTTATTTAATGATAAATTTATATCCCTTTTTGGAAATGGAATTTCAATTCCTTGATCAGAAAATTTTTTTAGCACCTCGAAATTTAAATCTGATTGAATAAATAAGCTAAATTTTTCATTCACAAAAGCTCTTAACTCAAACTTAATAGCGCTTTCTCCAAACCCCCTCAATAGAACAACCGGCTCGGGTTCTGACATTACTTTTGAATGACTATTTGCAGTTTCTAATAATATTTTCTTAACCAACTCTACGTCACTATCATAAGCAACCTCTATTGGAACAGAAACTCTTCCATCAACTTCGTCATGCATCCAATTTACAACAGAACTAGATATAATATCTGAATTAGGAATTATAGCAGTAGCCTTATTAAATGTTTGGATATGTGTTGACCTTACTGATATTTTTTTAACCGTTCCTGAAAAACCTGAAACCTCAATCCAATCTCCCTCTTTAATAGGCCTCTCAATAAGCATTATTATTCCAGAAACAAAATTAGAAACAATAGTTTGCATACCAAAACCCAACCCAACAGATAAAGCACCCGCCAATATCGCTAAACTAGATAAATCAAGTCCAGTAGAAGACAAAGCAATTAAAGCTGCAACAAAAATACCAATATATCCTAAACCAGATAATAAAGCGTTCTTGCCTCCAGTATCTAATTTAGTTGATGGAAGTACTTTTTCATTAATTATTTTTTTTAATAATTTAGTTAAATAGTAGCCAATTAAAAATATTATAAGAAACTTTACTAAACTTGAAGGAGTAATATTACTGTTTCCAAAAGGAATACCTTCATTAATCTTGAACCATAAATCTTGTAAGTTATTTACACTAAAACCCCATACTAAAAGGAGTAAAAGAAAAGATCCTACAAGAAAAAACAGTGACAAGATACTTGAGCTTAATTTCTGCCTAGGTTCTAATTCCGAATTAATTTCTTTAGATAAGAAATAAGCTATCAAACTCTGTGTAAAAGTATCCAAAACTTTAAATAAAACATAAGCACTTCCTAAGATACCAAATGTAAGGATGATTGACTTTATTAAATATAATGTCGCTTCTAAAAAACCTAGAACTGATAAAAAAGGTATTAATATTGTAAGTAGAAAAATTGATTTGTTTAAAAAAACTGTAATAAATCCATAGTTTTTGCCAGCAATTTGATAATTACCAGAATCTGTAATTTTTCTATTTAACGAAAATAGAATAATAGAAATCATAATAATTAAAGGAAAATAAAGATTAGCAATTGATTTTTGACTCAAGACAAACCCAAGATTTAACATATCAATGAATAATATGGCTGCAAATAAAGCTGCCAGTTTATTTACTAAACTTATTAGATATCGCTCCTGTGTTTCTTTGAAATCAAAAAACTGGCCAACTCTAACACTCCTTGATGCCAGACTTAACACTAACCAATTTGAAATAATAAAGATTGAAGTTATCATAAATGCATGACTTATAAATAAATTATGATAAAGACCAAAAAAAGGTATCTGTTCTAATCCTTCAAAAAATATAAATAAACCTAAAAGAGGGAATAAAACATGGTTTATATTTTCAATAGCTAAAAAAATATTTGAATAGATGGGAGAAGATGATTGATTAATGTATAGTTTTAATTTTTTTTTGAAGAAAAACCTTGAATAAATAAATAATAAACCGACTACCATCAGTATAAATGGATTAAAAAAAGCAACATTCTTTCCAAGAATTGTAGCTATATTTGAAAAATCTAATTGTGTTATTATTTCATTTTTAATTTTGATTAAATCTGACCAAGTAACATTCCAAGAAAAAATATTGAGAGGAGATGGTCCTTTTGACAAAAGCTTTGTCTTAAAACGACCTAATAAGATCTGGTCAATAGAAGAGATAAATTGTTCTGCTTTTTCCCTAAATGATCTTGAATAAGCCAAAGGAAAACTTGCATTTGCCAGATCAGAATTTAATTTCTCTTTGAATTGTTTTAGAGGTTCAGAAATCAATTCTTCGTTGATTGAAGGTAAAGCCACTGCATCCAGTTGTTCATTGATATTGTTAATTATATTAAGTTGTTTTTTTTCGATCGATAGTAATTCAGTGCGTAACTCAACTAAATTTGACCTTACTATTCTAAGGGAATATTCAGAAGAAGCTTCACTATCTATAATTTCTTTTGAAATTTTAAGTATCTGATTATATTCAACTTCTGACCTTATACCCTCGCTTGCAAAAATGAGATTAGAAGTCAATAATTTAAAAAGACAAATAAAAAAAGAAAATTTTAACATAGAAAAGAAATTCAATAAAAAATTTTTTGAGTCTATAAACATATACTTTTCATCACCAATTAAATTTATTATTTAAACGAGTTAAATAAAAACCTCTTAATTTACGAATTATGATCTTTCTGTACAATAATGTTAAATAATGATAGTTCAATTAATTTAAGACTAATATATAAAATCCCTTTAAATAGCAATTAACCATATCATAATGAAAAAAAGAAATTTTATAACTGGAGCTAGTTCTTTAATTTTTACAGGACTTTATCCCGTTGTATCAATGGCTGAAAATGCATCCACTTATTTTTCTTTAATATGGCGTGGTTTAGATGTTGGTTTTTCTAATATTAAACTCAAAAGATCAGGAAAAAAAATTACTGCAAATATTGAAGTCAAAATTTCAGTAAAAGTTTTAAACTTTGATGCCTTTTCATATAATCTTAAAAATGAAGAAATTTGGGAAGCTGGAGTTTTAACTAAAATTAAATCAAAAACTATCATTGGTAAAAAAACTGAATTTGTAAGAGGTGAAAGAAAAAATAAGGGTTTTCAAATTGAGGGATCTAAATTTTCTGGGTTAGTAAAAGGTAATCCTGCAACAACTAGTTATTTTTCACCTGATTTTCTAAAAAGAAAAATCTGGATCAGCACCCAAGATGGAGATCCTTTATCTGTTAATGCTAATAAAATAGGTCCTGATATGGCTAAAAGTGTTGATGGCGAAATTCCAGCGACTCTCTGGAAAATAAGTGGAGACCTCGACCTAGAATTACTTTATGGCAATGATGGAGAATGGTTAGGAAGTAGATTTTATGCTGGTGGTTCGCAAGCTGAATTCTTACTTAAACAAAGTGTTGGTAACATGCATTCATTATGGAAAGTCTAATTAAATTTTCTGGTACTGTTGTTATCACTGGAACCTCAAGCGGAATAGGAAGAGGTTTATGTAAATCATTTGTTGAAAGGGGCTATAATGTTTTTGGGACTGTTAGAAATAAAAAAGATGCATTGGAGTTAGAAAAGGAATTTGGTCAAAATTTTAATGCCCTCATAATGGATGTGACCAATGAAAAGCAAGTTTTAAATGCTAAAGAAAAAGTAAAAAATTATCTTGGAAATAAAACGCTATCTGCACTGATAAACAATGCAGGAATTGCTACTTTAGGTCCTGTTGAATATTTACCAACTAGTGATTTTAAAAAACAGCTGGATACAAAAATATTAGGTACATTTCTTTGTACAAAGATATTTTTACCATTGTTGGGGACTGATCATAATTTACTTGGTGAACCAGGTAGAATAGTTAACATTAGTAGTATTTTAGGAGGTAAGATTGGCTCTCCTTTTATGAGTAGTTATTGTGCGAGCAAGCATGCTGTTGAAGCATTTTCAGAATCTCTTAGGAGAGAATTAAAACCTTTTGGAATAAAGGTAATAATAGTAGCGCCTGGTTCTATTTCTACACCAATTTGGCAAACGGTAAAAAAACAAAAAGAACAAGATAAGTTTGGTAAAACCAAATATTCAGTTCCATTCAAAAGAATTTTGAACTCTCTTGAGCAATTTGATCAAAATTCTTTACCAATGGAAAAATTAGCAAATGTAATAATAAAAAGCATTGAAACAAAAAATCCCAAAATTAGATATAACCCAACGAAAGATTACAGCCAAAAAATTTGGCCATATATCCCCAAAAGAATAATGGATAACTTTTTTTGAATTTACTCATAAAAATTCTTATTTTTTAATTTTTTAATTTTTTAATTTTTTAATTTTAATGAAATCTCCGCATGAGCTTTTCTGTCTAGTTTGAAATCCCACATTAAATAAATTGAAACTATTTTTAAAATAATAGGTAATCCTCCATAAATAAAAGAAAGCCAAAATAATACAAATGTTGAATTATTATCACCAGAATTGAATCCTACAATATCAAGTAAGATTAGAGCTATTCCTGTTGATAAAGCAACGGCCGCTTTTGAAACAACACCCCAGAAAGCAAAGAATTGGGCAGTTAGTCTTTTACCAGTTTTTAAAAATTCTAAATCGATAATATCAGCTTGGATCGAGCTTGGAATAGCCAAGTCTGCACTTAATGCCAAACCACTAAAAATACAAATAACAACAAATAACGTTAAATCACCCTCTTCTAAAAAAAGGACAAACATAAATATAAAACAGGCATATATCATTGCACAACACCAAACCCTATGTTTGTCGTACTTGCTGCTTAAAAAAACCCACAAGGGAACTCCCATTAAAGCACCCAAAAAATATAAAAATAATAAAAAACCAGTTAATTCAGGGCTTTTTAATATTGAGTTTACAAAGAATACAAATAAAGCAGGTGGTAGTCCATTAGCAAGGCCGTTGATAAAATGAGAAAAAAGTAACTTTCGCATTAATTCCTGTTTTTGTAAGGAAGAAAAAATTTCAAAAATGTTAAAATTATTATTTTTATTATTTGAAACCTCCTTTTTGTCTTTGTGTCCAAACAAAAAGAAAATCATTGAAAATAAAAAAGCAAAAGAAGAAAAAATACATATCTGTATTAATCCCTCTTTGGAACTTATTCCATTTCTGAATATATTGTATTCAAAATCAAAACTAATTGAATACAATAAAGATGCAATAACTATACCTAAGATGGTGAATAATTCTCTACAAAAAGTAACATTACTTCTTTCCAAATAATCCATACTTAACTCAGCCCCCATTGCATAATATGGAGCATAAGCAACAGTCCAACCAATTGTGGCCATCAATAACCAAAAAAAGAAGTAATTAAAGCCTACTGAATTAAATATAGGGACGAAGAGAAACCAAGTTGAAAAAACAAATATCGTACCACCTATTATTACCCAAGGTTTTCTTTTTCCGTACTTTGAAATAAAATTATCACTAATATAACCCATAATTGGGTCAGAAAATGCATCAATTAATCTTATAATAATAAAAGTTGAACCAATAATCGAAAGTGAAAGACCATAATTATCAAAATAAAATTCCCCCAATAGGACGTATATACTAAAATATAAAGACGCTAATGGTAGAGAGGGAAAACCATATACTAAGATTTTAAGCAAGAAAATTTCACACTATGATTTCTTTAAAGTAACTTGAATTACATCCCCAGTCTTTGAATGAAAAACTGCTGCACATGATGCTAAGTAAAAGTTCCACATTCTCTTAAATCTGTCATCAAATTTTACTGAAGATATATCATCCCATACTGAATTGAAGCTAGTGTGCCATAGTCTTAAGGTTTTGGAGTAACTGGAACCAAAACTTTTGAGATTTACATTTTTTAAACCGACTTGGAGAAATTGTTTTTCTAATACTTTCTTACTAGGTAACATCCCACCTGGAAAGATATATTTTTGAATAAAATCAACATTTTTTCTATATTTTGGAAATAGTTCATCTGCAACTGTAATTATTTGTAATGTTGACTTTGCACCAGTTTTCATAAGATTCTTTAGGGTACTAAAATATATTGGCCAATATTTCTCTCCAACAGCTTCAAACATTTCTATGGATGCTATTCCATCAAATTGACCTCTTTGATTTCTGTAATCATTAAGGACTACTTTAGCTCGATCAGCTAAGCCTGCTTCAAACAATCTTTTCTTGGTAAAATCATGCTGGGCCTTTGATATAGTTATACCGGTAACATTAACCTTATACTTTTTAATTGCATACTCCATAAATCCTCCCCAACCACATCCAATCTCCAGCAAATGATCATCAGGTTTAGGATTAATATTTTTGCAAATATTATAATATTTATTTTCTTGAGCTTTCTCCAAACTCTCTTTATCTGAATTAAAGAGAGCTGACGAATATGTCATAGATTTGTCCAGCCATCTCGAGTAAAAATCATTACCTAAATCATAATGATAAAAGATATTTTTTTTGGCCTGTTTTTTTGAATTGGATTTCCACCAATGAATTAATTTTTCATAATTTCTTAATAAAAAAGTACCTGGAAAACTATAACCAATTTCTTTGTTATTTAACATTATCACATCTAGAACAGCTAACAAATCAGGAGTATCCCACCAACCATCCATATAAGATTCTGGAAAACCATTATCACCTTCTCGTATAATTCTAGAAAAAAAATCATTATTTTTAACAAATATTATACCCATTGGACCTTTTTCTTTACCTTGAAATATAAAAGATCTTTTATCAGGAAGTATAATTTCTAACGAACCTCTACGTAGATTTTTTAAAATTACCGAAACTCCATTGAACCATCTTGGTAATCTTGTTTTACTCTCTACATTATCTTCCTTCACCTATTAACCCCCTTTTTTAATCCATATTTGTTGCTTACCCACTCAGTATAAGAATGAAATCGTATACCCTTTAAGAATAATCTAAGTGCATGCCAATGAATTGCAAGAATTACTTTAATACCCATTAGAGGGTGAGTTATTAAAGTTAAAAGTAAATTAAAATCAGTTAGCTCTTTATAAACTCCATTTTGTGTAGCTATCAAAATGTCACCATCTCCTCCTTCCTCTTTTATACGTATCGCTATTCTTTTATTAGGTGGATATATTGAAAAATGATAATTCTGATTCATATCAATAAAAGGGGATACATACATTTCTTTTTTTTGGGAATGTCTTATAGCTCCGTCTTTATCAATTTTAGCTTCAAAAACATAAGGAACTTGATCGCCAAACGTATTTTTTACTTCATAAATAATAGATTTTAAAATTTTTTTATCATAACAAAAATAAACTGATAAAGGATTAAACCCTAAACCCATAATCCTTGGAAAACTTAATAAAAATATTTTACTAGCCTTCGGAAGGTGATTTTTAATGAGTAATGAATTAACCCAGGGCTTTAATTTATTTTTAGTCCTACTTCCATGATCTTTATTAAAAAAAGAAATCAAACCAAACTTATTTAATTTTAACAATTTAAAATGATTCTTCTTATTGTCTATAAAATCCAAATCTAAAAATAAACTGAAAACTCTATAATTGAACTTATGCTTTTTCGGAACTAATCTCATATGCATAATATTTCCAACATAAATACAATTTTTCATGACATAGATCTAAAAATTATGATTTTAATATTTAATACTATTTTAGCCATTCAGGTAAACTATTAAATTTTTTTGAAATGTTTATTGCAGATTCAAAACCATCCTCATGAAAACCATTTCCTAACCAAGCACCCGCAAACCAAATCCCATTTTTTCCCTGAATTTTATTGATTTCTTTTTGAGCCCCTACGGTCTCAATGTCAAAAAGAGGATGAGTGTAATCAGTTTCATAATAAATTTTTTTTTCGTCAATATCGTCTTGTGGATTCAGCGATACAAAAAAAGGGTGCTCTTTGCTGATATTTTGTAATCTATTCATCCAATAAATTACACCTGGAGGATCTTCTTTAAAATCATTCAGTCCACTATTTACAAAATTCCAACTTGACCATACTTTTTTTAGTCTTGGCATTACTTTGAGATCTGAATGTAATACAGCTTTATTTTTTGAAATTTTAAATTTTGAAAGAATTCTACTTTCAGATGGTGTTTGATTACTAAGAATATTTTTAATTATTGTTGGAGATATTGCAAAAACCACTTGATCAAATTCTTCCCGCTGACCTTTAGAAAAATGGATCAAACATTTATTTTGATACCTTTCGACTTTTATTACATTGGCATTAAGCTTTGATTTTATTCTTTGATTGTTGATAATTTTGTTAACGTATTGCTCCGAACCGTTTGCAATAGTTCTCCATTTTTGGGCTGGCTTCAGACCAGTCATTAAATCATGATTAATGAAGAAGTTTACAAACTTATCAGCAGGAAAATCTAAAATATCGTAAAGACTTGTTGACCAAATAGCACCTGCCATTGGAAGTATAAGATGATCAATAAAAAACTTACTATAATTATTTTGCACAAGAAACTCATTAAGGGTTAATCCTTTCAGATCACCTCTGCCAAGTTGTAATGGCGCCTCTTTATTAAACCTTAAAATTTGAATTAAACATTTTATATATCCATAATTAAAGAAATTTTTACGCTGAGCAAAAAGTTTATTTAAATTATCACAAGCGTATTCAAAATTCTTATTATTAAATGAAAAACCAAGAGACATATCAGACCAGATGGTTTTAATTTTTAAGTATGATAATAATCTGGAAAAGTAAGGATAGTTATTGTCATTATAAACAATGAAACCTGTATCAACTTTGAATTGTTTATCTTCTTTATTTATTGTTATTGTATTTGAGTGACCACCAAATCTATTTTCTTTCTCAAAAAGATATACCTCATGATTTTCACTAAGTATTAATGCTGAACCAAGCCCAGAAATACCCGCTCCAATTACTGCAATTTTTTGGCTTTTCATATATTATTCGTAAAATGTTAAATTAATGATTTGGTTAGTATTTTAATTATTATAAAATTCAACATTTTAAATTTTCTCTGATTTAAACAATATATGACATATTATAATATTTGATCTAATGCTTCTATTAATGAGTCTATTTCTTTAGACTTCGTATAATGGACAAAGCTTAATCTAAGCACACCTGCAGGTAATTCAATACCTAACGATTCAAGTAATCTTACAGCATAGAAATCACCTGACCCAGCCATTAGTCCTTTCTTATTTAATTGTTGAACTACTCTATCTACATCACCTTTGATATCAATAGAAATAGTTGGAACTTTCTTGTCTATAGAAAGATCCATATTACCTAAAATTTTGACTCCTTTTTTTTGTTTTAAAAAATTAAAAAGAGGCAATAGAATTTCACTTTCAGCCTCACGCTGTAATTTACCTATTCTTTCTGCTTTTAAATGAGTAGCTATTTCTTCATTATCTTTAAAATGATGCCTATCAATTTCTTCAATGTAATCAACTATTCCAGCAACGGATGCAATTTGCGCATGATCAGGACCAGCTGGTGTTAGAGTTTTAGTTGGGTCTTTAGCATTAAAATAATGTCCTTGCACTGGTAACAACCTATTTAAATTTTCATCAACATACATTATACCTAAATGAGGTCCATAAGTTTTGTAAGTTGAAAACATGTAAATATCACATCCAATTTTTTTAATATTAGGAAATGAATGAGGAACATAACTAACTCCATCTACACAAGTATAAGAACCATTTTCTTTTGATAATTCACATATTTTCTCAACAGGATTAATTTCACCTATGATGTTTGAACAATGTGGGAAAGTAACCAAACAAACATCTTTATCCAAAATTTTTATTAAATCATCTAAAACCAAAGATCCTGTATTTTTTCTAACCTTCCATTCTTTTACAATATATCCAAAATTTTTTAATCTTCTCCAAACACCAGAGTTTGCTTCATGATCCTGATTGGTTACTATAATGACTTTTCTATCAGTTTGGAGATCTTTGAAGGCATTTGCTAAAACATAGGTATTTTGACTAGTTGAAGGACCAAAATGTAGACTACTATTACTTACATTCAATAAAGCAGCCATTCTTGATCTGGATTCATCCATTTCTTCACCTGCTAACTTTGAAGAATTAAATACCCAATAAGGTTGAACTCTTCTCTGATTATGATATCTAGTAAGTCGTTCAATTACTTGCTTAGACATAAAACTACCCCCCGCATTTTCGAAGAAGCCATTGCCTACTACTTCCTCGAATTGAAAACTGGGAAATTGCTTTCTTACAAAATCAACATCTAATCTAATCAATAGAAAAATCTTTCACTAAAGGTGTATTCAATTTTATGTAAAAATAGAAATTCAATAAAAGTTTTCAAAACCTTAAGAACGTCCTTGCCCTTTAGATAACGAATTTACAAGACATGCCATATTCCCATGAGGATGTTTATTATCATGCATTAATTGATGTGCATGTCCTATTTGGTCAAAACTATAGGTTTCAGACAAACATGGATCAACTTTTTTTGCTATTACTAATTCATTGACTGCCCTAGATTGTTCATCATTAGCTACATGTGAACCTTGAAGTCTTTTTTGTTGCATCCAATGATACCTTAGATCTAAAGAAACATTGTAACCAGTTGTGCCAGCACATATAACAACCATTCCACCTAAATCACAAACATAGCATGAAGTAGGCAATGTAGCTTCTCCTGGATGTTCGAAAACTATTCTAGGGTTTTTACGTTCACCTATAATATCCCAAATAGCTTTTCCAAAAGCCCTAGCTCCTGAAACCCAATTTTTAAAATCTGCAGAGTCCGTATCTGGCAAAACACCCCAATGATCAAAATTATTTCGATTTATCACTCCAACAGCACCTTTATCTAAGCAAAATTGTCTTTTATCTTCACTTGAAATAACTGCAACCGGTTTACCGCCCAAAGCAGCAACAATTTGAAGAGCCAAAGCACCAAGACCTCCAGCTGCACCCCAGACTAAAACGACATCGTCTTTTTCAACAGTATGCCCAGTCCATCCCATTAATTGACGATAAGCTGTTGAGGCACATAGCATATAACAGGCAGACTCTTCCCAAGTTAAATGTTTTGGCTTTTTTAAAATTTGATGAGATTGTGCCTTAGCAAATTGGCAGTAAGACCCATAATTTGTTTCATATCCCCATACTTTTACACTGGGTGCAAGCATAGGATCTTTCCCCGAAACAACCCAAGGATCATCAGGAGCCCAAGTTCCCGAATGAATAACAACTTCTTCTCCAACTTTTACATTATTTACCTCACTACCAATGGCCCAGACAATTCCAGATGCATCAGAACCACCCGCATGAAAATCTTCTGGCTCTCCCTTTTTTTGTCTAATTGCTATAACATCTATAGGATAACCTAGAGCAGCCCAGACGTTGTTATAATTTATTCCAGTTGCCATAACATAAACTAAAACATCTTTTGGTCCTAAAGTTGGAACATCTATTATTTCTCTTTTCCAAGCATCTTTTGGAGCTCCAAATCTATCTTGTCTTACTAAAAAAGCATGCATTTTTTTTGGAACTACACCTAATTGAGGTTTATCACCTAACTCATAAACTTCTTTTTCAGCCAATTTCTTCTCCTTATTTAATTTATTTACTCAAATTTTAATTAGGCCCGTGCCAGTCAATCTGGCAAATTTCAGAACTCAAGCCTTTAAAATCCCATACTCTACCAAAAGCTCTTACTCTTCCCTTATCTGCAGCAGATACTGTAATATCAGAACCCATCCAGTATCTCGTGTTTTTAACCATTACCTCTTCATTAGGATCATTACCAACTATAGGAGTAATTGAACCTTGTATCTTATTGCCAACAGTTAAATGCCTTGTTTTACCCTCTGTAGTATATGAAATAGCAGCACTTTCTACACCAATAATTTCACTTACTAATTTTGTAAATAGTCCAGTAGTACCCCTAGCTTGCCCACTTAATATTTTAACTAATCCATCGTAAGCTTCCGTACTAGCATTTTCATCAATGAATACTGCGGCCTTCCAGTTACCTCTGGCCATTCTACCAGGAATTTCTAACATCATTGCTACATTGATACCTGATAAGTCATATTTATCATAGAATCCGTCATCAATTCTTATACCAGCCCAAGCTTGGCAAAATCCTTCTGTAGGTGGATGTTTCCCTAAACTAACAACACACGGACAAAAAACAGTGCAATTACAATTTAAAATTAATTCTCCTTTTATTTTCCACTTTTTTAAAAAGGCTGTTAATACTGGCTTCATTTATAATTTCCTTCTAAATAAAATTCGATATAACAACTATTGATCCAGAAATCAAAAGTAAAAGAGATAATGGCAAAGTTACGTAACGTCCATAATCTGGGAGTTTTTCAGCTATCATGACTAATGTTGCTAAACCCATAAAACCCAAATTCATCACTCCACCCACAAATGCAAGCATCATAAGAAGCCAACAGCAACCCAAGCAATATAAACCTACTCTTAAACCAACAAAAAAAGAAGCTACAAAACTACCATTCCAATCATTTAAAAAAAATAAAAGTGGATGCCTACATCTATGTAAACAAGCTTTTTTTAGATCAGAAAATTGATAAATGGCTGCAAGAAAAAGTAAAGTAACAGAGGGAATAAAATGTATAAAAATACCATCAGATTTTACCAAACTTAATTGTGTTAAATAAATTTGTAATAAAGATGCGACACCAGAGAAGATGACCCAAACTACTATAAATCCAAATAAAAGCGAGACAAATCCGAAGTACGATACATTATGTAAGTTACTCAAATCACCAAAAGTTTTTAATGTAGGTTGTATTGTGGGAACCATCATTGCTATACCCATTAAGGACCACATAAGAAACGCATAGGGCCAATCACTCATTTTATTTATGGGTTGACATAACGTGGATAGAAATTCTGATCCATAAAAATTTTCAATACTTGCTGTATTATCTGAGGCTAGTATCATTAAAAATATTAAGATCCAACTGATGATTATTACTAAGTAAAAAAATAGCCAACTTACCTCTATATAATGTTTTTGGAAGTACTGCATTTTTATTTTCTTTGGAGATGTTTAATTTTTTACAATATATTATTTTTTTATTTTCATTTTTTTTTAATTATAACTTTTAAAATAATGAATTTTCTTAAATATACCTTACCACTCATAAATATCAACAACTACCAACAAATTAAATTTAATTAATTAAATAAAAATAATTTAAACCAAATTTTATAAATTCTTAAGTAGTTTAGATTAATTAAATAAAAAATCGAAAGTGTGATTGATTTACCTTCTGAATTTAGAAGTGCAAAGATAATCCATTATTTTTTATCTGATTTAATGGTGTAAATTTAGTAAGATCAATATTTTCTACTGCAGATTTATATTCTTCTAAAGTAGGTGTTCTTCCCAAAATAGCAGATAAAACAACTACAGGAGTAGAAGCAAGTAAAGATTCGCCTTTTTTATTTTCTGAGTCTTCAACTACTCTTCCCTTAAACAATCTAGTAGATGTAGCTAGTACGGTGTCACCTTTAGCTGCTTTTTCTTGATTCCCCATACATAGATTGCAACCTGGCCTTTCTAAGTATAAAATATTTTTATAATTTTTTCTTGCAGTATTTTTTGGGTTATTATCATTAAACTCAAATCCAGAGTATTTCTGTAAAACATCCCAATCACCATCATCCTTAAGTTCATCTATAATATTGTAGGTTGGAGCGGCTACTATTAATGGAGCCTTAAACTCTACAGTTCCTGTTTTTTCCTCCAGGTTTTTTAGCATTTTAGCAACTATTTTTATGTCACCCTTATGAACCATACAAGAACCAACAAAACCTAAATCTACTTTTTTGTTAGCTTTATAATAGGAAATTGGTCGTATAGTATCATGTGTATACCTTTTAGAAATATCAATGTTATTAACGTCTGGATCAGCTATCATAGGTTCGTCTATTATATCTAGATCAACTACAACTTCTGCAAAATATTTTGCATCTTTATCAGGTGAGATTGCTGGTAATTCACCAGATTTAATTTCTTGAATTCTTTTTTCAGCTATTTTTATTAATTTATGAAGTGTCTCATCCTCATTATCCATTCCTTTATTTATCATTAGAAGAATTCGTTTTTTTGAAATTTCAAGAGATTTTATCAAGGTTTCATCACTAGAAATGCAAATCGATGCTTTAGCCTTCATTTCAGCTGTCCAATCAGTGAAGGTAAAAGCTTGATCTGCTAGCAAAGTTCCTATGTGTACTTCTATAACTCTTCCTTGAAAAACATTTTCACCAAATTGATCTAACATTTGAGCTTGAGTAGAGTGTACAACATCTCTGAAATCAATGTGATTTTTTAACATACCATTAAAGGTAACTTTAACTGTTTCAGGTATCACCATTGATACTTCACCAGTTGCAAGTGCAAGAGCAACTGTTCCAGAGTCTGCTCCGAAAGCAATTCCCTTTGACATCCTGGTATGAGAATCACCTCCAATTATTATAGACCAATCGTCTACTGTTAAGTCATTTAATACTTTATGAATAACATCAGTCATAGGATGATATTTTTCTTTTGGATCTCGGCCAGTTATTAAACCAAAATCGTTCATAAATTTCATAAGTTTGGGAATATTATTCTGAGCCTTTATATCCCAAACAGAAGCAGTATGACATCCTGATTGATAAGCACCATCAACAGAGTCTGAAATTTTTGTAGCTGCCATAGCCTCGAGTTCTTGGGAAGTCATAAGACCTGTTGTATCCTGAGAACCAATAATATTAACTTTAACCCTTACGTCAGAACCACTAAGTAAAACAGTATTTTGTGGTATATCTATTGCATTTTTATTAAAGATTTTTTCAACAGCTGTTAACCCTTTTCCATCAGCAAGTTTCATTTTTGATTGAGCAAATATAATTTTATTTTTTATACCAAGAACATTAGAAGCAAGGCTTTGTAATTTTTTTCCAAAAATAATCGAATAAGAGCTTCCAGCTCTTATGAATTCCATTTTTTGTGGAGTAAAAGATGAGGAGATGTCTACTAGTTCCTTACCATCTTCACCGTAAAGTTTTTTCTTCTTTGTGTTTATGACTAAAACTGTTCCTGTATCTACACTGTAAGACTGCTCAAGAATAGGTTCCCCATCATTGTTTAAGATAACATTTCCGTCATTATCTCGTTTCTTTTTCCAATTTTTTAAATCAATTCCTATTCCTCCAGTTACCCCAACTGTTGTCATAAATATTGGTGAAATTCCATTTGTCCCAGCAACAATTGGAAAATAGTTAACAAAAGGTATATATGGACTAGATTTTTTCCCTGTCCAAAGAGCTACATTATTAATACCAGACATCCTTGAGGAACCAACTCCCATCGTTCCCTTTTCTGCCACTATCATGATCCTCTTATCAGGATGAAGCTCTTTAAGTTTATTTATTTCATCTTGAGCAGTTTTTGAAATAAAACATTGACCATGTAATTCCCTATCAGACCTAGAGTGAGCCTGGTTACCTGGAGAAAGTAAATCTGTAGAAATGTCGCCTTCTGCAGCAACATAGGTAACAATTTTTAATTCCTCCTCTACATTGGGTAAACTAGTAAAAAATTCAGCATTTGAATAGCTTATCAATAATTCCTTGGCTATTTCATTACCACCTTTGTATGCTTCTATTAATCTATTAGTATCATGTTCATAAAGAAAAATTTGGGACTTCAAGATTTGAGCTGATTTTTTTGCAGTTTTCTTGTTTTCTCCAAGTGAAAGATCTAAAAGAACTTCTATAGATGGACCTCCCTTCATGTGTGAAAGAAGTTCAAGTGCAAAGGTTTGGGTGATTTCTTCTATTTGAATTTTACCTGTTATGATTTCCTTTAAGAAATCTGCTTTTACTCTAGCAGCAGACGTTGTTCCAGGAAGGGTATTATATATTAATAAATTTAAAGCATTATCTCTTTCCTTGTTTTTTTTATTCTTTATTTTAGAAACAATTTCGCTTGTTAGATCTCCACTATCAATAGGTTTAGGAGACAATCCAATTTTCTTTCTTTCTGAAATTTCATTCAAATAAGCATTATATAAGCTCATTTTATTGTCCCATTATAAAATTAAAGTAATTCTATTTATACTTACAATCATAAGCTTTCAAGTAATAAACTTATTTTAAATATTGATTTAAATACAAGTAAATGGATACAAAATTTATTTATCATATATTAAATGTAAATAAAAAGAATTTTTTAATTTCAGAGAATAAATTTCCTCAAAAATTTTATGACTCATATTTTAATATTAATTATTTCAAAAAATTGATTACTATGTATATAAAATAGAAAAATATCTCAGATCAAAAATTTAGTTTTCTGTAAATATGAAATTAAAAAAATGAATTTAATAGGATCCTCATTATCATGCAAAAGAGATGGAAAATTGATTTTTTCAGATCTAAGTTTTAAAATTAAATCCGGTGATGTTTGCTTTATTAAAGGACCTAATGGTTCAGGCAAATCAACACTCCTCAGATTATTAGCAGGCTTTATTAAAGTATGGACTGGTAAAATCAGTTTAAACAATGAAGATATAACAAATAGGAACGATATAATTTATAATAATTTTTTTTACATAGGACATAGTAATTCTCTGAAGAACTATCTAACAGTAAAACAGCAAATTGATTTCTGGGAAGGTATCTCAGAAAAAAAATATAACTTTGAGGCGGACTCATTTAATTTGAAAAGAATTCTTAATAGAAGAATTTATGAATGCTCCGAAGGTCAAAAAAGAAGAGTAGGTTTATCAAGATTATCAATAGATAATAAGAAAGTTTTGCTTTTAGATGAACCTACAACTTCATTAGATATTGAAAATGTAAGTAGATTAAAAAATTATTTAAAAGATCACCAAAAAAAAGGAGGTATAGCAATAGTGGCGTCTCATGAAGCCTTCATTTCGTCGAATAATCAAGATATAATTTTGACCTTAAATCCACCAAAGAACCGCGAAAGAGATCCTTTCATTTAATCCTATGAAATTGAGTTTTCACCTTTTAAAATATGAGTTACTTTTTGCATTAGCAAATAAAGGCATATTACTTTCAACAAGTTTTTTTATTATTTTAATTTTAATAGTTGGTATTGGATTTGGTCAAATTGGAGAAAGTTCCGAAAAAACTTTATTAGCAATAATTTGGATTGCCATTTCTCTTTCTTCTCTACTTTCAATTAAAACAATGTTTCAGGAGGATTTTGATGATGGTACTCTTGACTTATATATCTTATCAAATACGTCAATAGAAACAATTATCTTTATTAAATCAATTGTTCATTGGATAACAACCAATTTACCTATTATAACCTTAATACCTTTAATCAGTTTTCCTCTAGGTATCACAATATACCATTCTATATTAATTTGTTTTGTAATGCTATTATCTACACCCGCTTTAAGCTTCATTTCAACAATCGGAGCTGCTTTGACTTTAGGTGAAAAAGGAGGGAATTTATTAATTTCAATTTTTATACTTCCTACTTTTCTTCCTATTATTATATTTGGAATGAAAATATCTCTCTTAATAACAAATTCAACCTACGACATCATGGCACATTTAATTCTTTTTGCTTTATCATTGATATGTATTGCAATTACCCCTTTTATCACTTCACTAATAATTAAAATTCATTACACATGAGATAACCAATGATCAAATTTAGAAAAAACATATGGGAGTTTGCAAATCCAAATAATTTTTTAAGTATAGCAAATAAAATCATACCTTTTTTTTTGATATTAACAATTATAACCTTATCTTTAGGCCTAGTATGGGGCCTATTTTTTACACCAGAGGATTACAGGCAAGGATCATCAGTAAAAATAATTTTTATACATGTACCAACTGCTTTTCTAGCAATTAATATATATTTCATGATGCTTTTAGCATCAATTATTTGGTTAATAAGAAGGCACCATGTTAGTTTAATAGCTGCAAAATCAGCAGCATTAATTGGCCTAATTATGACTTTGTCAGCCGTATTAACTGGAGCAATTTGGGGAAAGCCAATTTGGGGTACATATTGGGCTTGGGATCCAAGACTAACTTCCTTTGCAATTTTATTAATGTTTTATCTTGGATATTTGTCAATTTGGCAGACTATGAAGTTCAGTGATAAAATAGGAGACTTATCATCTTGGCTATGTATAGTTGGTTCTATTTTCGCACTTCTTTCAAGATATGCTGTGTTTTTTTGGGATCAAGGTCTTCATCAGGGACCATCCCTATCATTAGATAAAGAGGAAAATATTGATAATGTATTTTATTTTCCTCTTATTATATGCATTATAGGATTTGTATTGTTGTTTTTGACTTTGTTATTAATAAGAATAAAGACAGAAATACAAAAAAGAAAAATTAATATTTTATTAAATGCTAGGGATGGTTAATGTTGGATTTTGGCAAATATACTTTTGAAATATTAATTTCTTACGTAGGAACATTTTCTCTTGTAGCTATTGTAATTGTATCTACCTATTTAGACGCAAAAAAAGTAAAAAGAGACCTCAAAAATTTAAATATTGATAATTTAAATGATAAATAAAAAAGTCAATTTTTTTAAATTTTTTCCTCTTTTAATTTTTTTTTTATTAATCCTATTAGCTTTTATTGCATTACAAAAATATGATAGGGAAAGCATACCATCTGTTTTAATTGGTAAATCTCCCCCACCTCTTGTGCTTGAAAACTTAGGAAATTACGATTTAGTAAGCAAAAAAGATTTAGATTCTATAAAGGACAATAAAATCAGGTTAGTTAATTTTTGGGCTAGTTGGTGCCCACCTTGTAGAGTAGAACATCCTCAACTAGAAAGATTATCAGAATTAGAAAACGTTGAACTTTATGGAGTAAACTACAAAGATAAAAAAAATTCAGCCCTTAACTTTTTAAAAGAGTATGGTAATCCATTTCTTAAAATTGGAACAGATCAATCAGGAAGAAATGCCATAGAGTGGGGTGTTTATGGGGTACCTGAGACATTCGCAATTGATCAAGAAGGTAGGGTTTTATTTAGACATGCCGGTCCAATTACAAAAGAGATAATGAAAACAAAATTTTATAAATTCATTAATCAATAATCGAATATTAATCTAAATCTTTATTTATTTTATTTGAATATTTATTGAATAAATTAAACTGCATTGCCATAAATATAATCAAGAGAATTGGTAAACCAAATGTTTTAAAATTTACCCAAAAGTCTTGAGAAAAAAATCTCCAGATAATCTCATTAGTTAAAGCAAGTAAAATAAAAAACCCTGCAAATCTCTTACTCAAAAGAAACCAGCCTTCTTCATTCATTGGTATTGCTGAACCCATTAAATATTTTATATAACTTTTTTTATTTAATAACCCGTAAACTAACACTGCAGAAAAAATCAGATAAATAATTGTTGGTTTCATTTTGATAAATACAGGATTATTTAACCAAATTGTTAATCCTCCAAATACAACAACCAAGATGGCCGTAATTAAAGGCATTTTTGCTATTTTTTTTGTTTGTAACCAGCTAATAAATAAAGCAATTAAAATTGCTGGCACAAATATTTTAGTTGCAAATATTATCTTAAACAGATTTGCTGCATCTATATCATTTACTATATTTTCAGGTATTGGTGCTTTATAGTAACACACAAAAAATATAATTAGTGGACCAATTTCTAAAACTAATTTTGAAAAAGGTCTTTCCTTATTATCTTCATTCACTGTGCAGTACTCCTATGTTATATAATAAAATCAACATAATTTTTATGCTGAAATTTACTTTAGTTAAATAGTATCATTGTCCAAACCAACAATAACCTTTGAAAAGAGTTTAGGATCAAAAATTTCCAAATCATCAATTTTTTCACCTAAACCAATTCTATATATAGGTAAGTTGAACTTATTTGTAACACTTACTAATACTCCACCCCTTGCTGTTCCATCTAATTTAGTCATAACAATCCCAGTTAAACCTGCAGTTTTTGAGAATATTTCCACTTGAGAATTTACATTCTGACCAGATGTAGCATCTAGCACAATAATACAATTGTGAGGTGCAGTTGGATCTTGCTTTTTTATTACTCTAATAATTTTTTCAAGTTCTTCCATTAAATCTGTTTTATTTTGAAGTCTTCCAGCTGTATCAATTAGAAGTAGGTCATATTTACCTTTCTTTGATTCTTCTATTGCTTTATAAACAACTGAGGCAGGATCACTCTTTTCCTCCCCCTTTATTATAGGAATCCCAGCACGTTCACTCCAAATTGAAAGTTGTTCAACAGCCGCTGCTCTGAAAGTATCAGCAGCAGCCAGTATTACCTTATTACCATTTTCTTTTTCTTGTTTTGCAATTTTACCTATGGTTGTGGTTTTTCCAGAGCCATTAACGCCGACGAAAAGCCAAATATTAAGCTGATCATTTTTAATCTCAGTAATAGTTTTTGGAACATTCATAATTTCATAAATTTCACTACTGATTAGTTGTTTTAATTGAGTGATATCTAGTTCCTTTGAAAAATTTTCTTTTTTTATTTTTTCAACTATAAAGGAGGATGTAGCCACACCAAGATCAGAAGAGATCAAAAGGTCTTCAATCTCAGTTAACATAGTGTCATCTAACTTCCTTCTTTTTGTTACTTTTTCTACAGATTTAATTATTTTTTTGAAGAAACTAGGTTTTTTTTCTTGTATCTCTATTTGTTTTTCATCAAGTTCAATATTGGTCTTCTTATTTTTTTCAAAAAAAGACGGCTGCTTTTCAGTGACTTTATTTCTTTTTTCATCCTTAATGCTTGTTGTTTCTATTTCTTTTTTTTGTTTCCTTAAGTCTTCTTTTATATTTAATGAAATGTGATTATTGGAATCTTCATTCTCATTATTATGTTGATTGAGGATTTCATCTTTTTGTTTATCAACAATCTCTTCTAAACCATTGTTTAATTTTGATGATGTAGAAAATAATTTTTCCTTTAATTTTCTAAAGAATTTCATTAAGTATCCTATTTATTAATTATAAGAAGTTGTAACATTTCTAATAATAAGAAAACTATTTGTTACTTTTTACTTCAACTTCAACTGTATCTTCACTAAATTCGATTGATAATTCATGAGCTTTAATAGCAGAAGTTTTACTAGTTACCAAATTCATTTTTTTGTCTCTAATAATCGAATATCCTCTTGCAAGTGTTCTTTTATAACTTAAGGCACTATAAATTTTATATAAATTGTCTATGTAGTTTTTTTTTGTATCTAAAACATTTTTAAATAAAAGATTTATTGATTTCTCTATCTTTACTAAGCCATCTTTTCTAAATCTAATATCTTTTAATAAACTATTTTTTTCAATCGTAGACAGATTTAACTTAAATAGATTTTCTCTTTTCCTTTGTAAATAACTAAGAAGAATATTTGGGAATTTTATCATTAAAATATCGAAGCGCTGATTAAAATCAGATAAAATGAGTGTTATATTATTTATACTTTTTGCAAACGAAGATAGTTTTTGTTTTTCCCATTCAATTTTAGTATCGATAGATCGATCAAGTCTTAGACATAAGTTTTTTATTTGTTCTGATAATTGTTTTTTTTCAGGAACTGCCATTTCTGCAGCAGCAGTTGGTGTGGGAGCTCTCTTATCAGCTACATAATCAATTAACGTGGTATCTGTTTCATGCCCAATCGCTGAAATTATTGGTATTTTACTGTTAGCTACAGCCCTAATTACTATTTCTTCATTAAACCCCCATAAATCTTCTAAAGAACCACCTCCCCTGGCAACTATTAATAAATCAGGTCTTTTGTCTTGTTTCTGAAATTCAAATGAATTAAATCCAACAATAGCTTCAGCTACTCTTCTTGCACTTTCTTCACCTTGTACAGGAACCGACCATAATATTACTGTTCTCGGAAAACGCTCTTTTAATCGATGAAGTATATCTTGAAATACTGCCCCACTTTCTGAAGTTATAACCCCTATTACCTCTGGCAAATATGGAATGGGTTTTTTCCTAGATTGATCAAATAAACCTTCATTTAAAAATGTTTGTTTTCTTTTTTGAAACAAAGCCATTAAACTTCCTGTACCAGAAGGGAATACATCTTGAACTACAAGTTGATATCGACTTTGACCAGAAAAGGTAGTTATTCTTCCTAATGCAATAACCTCGGAGCCTTCTTCCAAAAACTCTTCTTGATCTTTCAAAGTATTACGCCAAACAACACAAGATAAACTAGATCTTTCGTCTTTCATATCAAAATAGATATGTCCAGAAGAAGGTTTTGATATCCTACCTAATTCACCAATTACTTTGACTAAAGTAAACTCATTTTCAATATGTTTTTTTATGGATAAAGAAATTTCAGATACAGAAAACTCCTTTAAATTTGTAAAATTATTTATCAATTTTTAATTTCCCATAATAATGATTAATATATGTAAACTAATAAATCCGATTCTAATAACAAAAATTTAATAGGCTAAAATTGAAAATACTTGTCATAGGAAGTGGTGGACGAGAACATTCATTAGTTTGGGCTTTTTCTCAGAATCCCAAATGCAAAGAAATTCATTGTATCCCAGGTAATGCTGGTATCAAACAATTAGCTATTTGTAAGGATTTAAATATTCTTGATAATGGTCTTATAATTTCATACTGCAAGTTAAACAAAATAGATTTTGTTGTTGTAGGTCCTGAGGCTCCATTGGCTAACGGGTTAATAAATAGTCTAAATAAAAATAATATACTTAGCTTCGGACCAACTAAGGAGGCAGCTTTTTTAGAGTCATCAAAAAGTTTCACAAAATCAATATGTGATATTAAAAACATACCTACTGCTAATTATATTTTAGCAACTTCAAAAGAAGATGCCCTTAATTTTATTGAAAAATTCGTACCACCATTTGTTATAAAACTGGATGGTCTTGCAGCTGGTAAAGGAGTATTCATCTTAAACAAAAAATCCGAGGCTATTGAAAAAATTAAAAATATATATCTTAAACAAAACAAAAAGATTACCTTATTAATCGAAGAGTTTCTGGTTGGAAATGAGGCTAGTCTATTTGTGGTTTGCAATGGGAAAAATTTTAAATTATTAGGAAGTGCTCAAGATTATAAAAAGATCTATGACAAAGATCTAGGTGCAAACACTGGTGGTATGGGTGCATTTTCTCCTGCTTTAAATATATCACCAGAAGTAGAGAAAGAAATTTTAGATAAAATTGTCACTCCAACTTTAATAGAAATGGATGAAAGGGGAACACCTTTTTCCGGAATTCTTTATGCTGGTTTGATGATCACTCATAAGGGACCTAAACTTATAGAATACAACGTAAGATTAGGAGACCCAGAATGCCAAGTAATTGCAATTAGACTTGGTGCGCAACTATTAGATGCTTTATTTTATTGTTCTACAAATGAATTCAGTAAAATAAAAATTAATTACGCTGACGATTTTGGTGTTACTGTTGTAATGGCTTCAGGTGGGTACCCAAACAAATATGAAACTGGTTTTAAAATAAAGGGTATAGAGAAATTTAATAATTCTACAGATATAGAAATATTTCACTCTGGAACAAAATGTATAGATGAAAATATTGTCACTAATGGAGGAAGGGTTTTAAGCATAACTTCAAGATCTTCAAATTTAAATGATGCTAGAAAGAAAACTTATGAAGTGGTAGATAAAATAAATTGGGAGAATGAGTTCCACAGAAAAGACATAGCAAAAAAACATACTCACTAATTTGACTAATTAAATTAATTTAAATTTGTTTTTCCGGCATTTTAACTATCAATCCGTCAAGGCTATCAGTAACTTCTAATTGACAGGTTAATCTAGAACAATTTTCATCTGGTTCATAAGCGAAATCTAACATATCTCTTTCAATATCATCTATTGCAGGGAGTTTATTTATCCAATCTTTGTCAACATAAACATGACAAGTAGAGCATGCACAAGCGCCACCACAATCTGCTTCAATCCCAGGAATATTATTATCTCTGGCGCCTTCCATAACAGTTAAACCTACAGGCACGTCAACCGTATGTTTTATTCCATCAAAAGTTATATACGTAATTTTTGGCATTAAAAACTCTAGATCATTATTTATGACTTCTATTTGAACAAGAAAAGCTGATACACATTTTGGAAACTAATACTAGATTTATAAATTTATTCAACTGGTATAGCAATAAATCTTACATTTGATCCCCTCTTAATAAGAAAAAGGATTGAACTTTTATTTTTATTTTTAGCTTCTTCAATCAATTTTAATATTTGAGTTGAATTCTGAATATCTACTTGATCAACTTTTTGAATAATATCTCCAGCTAATATTCCTCTTGCAGCAGCAGGTGAGTCATCATTTATTCCTATGACCACTACTCCAATAGTATCATCAGATAAATCAAAACGTTTTCTAATTTCATCATTTAAATCAGTAAAACTCATACCAGCATATTGGTTGACTTTATTGGTTCGCCTTTGATTTCTCTCATCTGAGATTTGTACCGTTTCTAGCCTTCCTAATGTTACAGTAACTTTCTTTTTATTACCATCTCTCCAAATTAAAACACTGACATCTTTACCTACATCACTATCTCCAACAACTTTAACTAATGAACTACTATCATTAATAGTAACTCCATCAAATTCTATTATAACGTCTCCTGACTTGATGCCAGCTTCTTTTGCAGGACCATCTGGTACGTCTGTAACAAGAGCACCATCTGTACTCTCTAACCCTAAAGCTTCAGCTACTTCAGAATTTAAATTCTGAATTCTAACGCCTAACCAACCTCTACGTGTCTCACCAAAATCACGTAATTGGTTTACCACTTTTTTAACAACTACAGATGACATAGAAAATCCGATGCCTATAGATCCGCCATTTGGTGATAATATTGCTGTATTTACACCTATAACTTTTCCATCAGTATTAAATAAAGGTCCACCTGAGTTTCCCCTATTAATTGCGGCATCTGTTTGAATAAAATCATCATATGGTCCCTGCAGATCTCTACCTCTTGCTGAAATAATTCCAGCAGATACTGAAAATCCTTGTCCTAATGGGTTACCTATAGCTAAGACCCAGTCACCAACTCTCGATTTATCACTATTACCAAATTCAACAAATGGTAACTCAGATTTACTTTCGACTTTCAATAACGCTATATCAGTTTTTGGATCTGTACCTAAGACTTTTGCTTCTAATGTATCACCATTTAACATTTCTATTTTTATTTCATCAGCATTTTCTATAACGTGATTATTAGTTACCAATAAACCATCAGAAGATATTATGAAACCAGACCCTAAAGCAGTACCTCTTCTTTGTCGCTTTGGCTGCTGATCACCAGGTTGTTTCTCCATAAAGTCTCTAAAAAAGTCTTCAAATGGTGATCCTCTTGGAACCATTGGGTTAAATTGTTCTCTATCAGGTACAACAGCTGTTGTAGTAATATTTACTACTGCTGGACTTAGTTTTTCAACCAAATCAGCAAAACTATTAGGTAATGTACTTGCTTTTAATTGAAAGCAAGTAATTAAAAATAAAAAAGATATCAAAAAAAAATTATTAAAAAAAATATAATGATTAAACTTTTTTAAATTTAAATTAAGAACCTTAAAAGGAACCACTCTACTCATATAAACGCTCCATTAAAAAATCTACACACCAGAAACCATCAATATTGCTACGCCAACTGCCATAATAATTAGTCCAACCCTAGATAATTCAGAATTAGAAAACTTTGACAACATCTCTAAAACTTTAGGAATTCTTCCAGGAGCTATAGCCAAAAAAAAACCTTCAAAAACTGCTACTGAACCCAGAGCAAACAAGATTTTATCCATTATTTTGAGCCACTTTCTTTAATGTAGTCGAAAAATTCTGAGTCTGGATTTAAGACTATTGTAGTATTCTTACCAGTCATTGATCCTTCATAAGCCTTTAAAGACCTGACAAATGCATAAAATTCAGGATCTCTACCGAATGCATCAGCTAGCAATCGAGTAGTTTCTGCGTCTGCTTCACCTCTAATTATTTCAGCATCCCTTCTTGCTTCTGAAACTATTTCCATTGCCTTTCTGTCTGCAAGAGCTCTTACTCTTTGCGCGGCTTCTCTTCCCCTTGCTCTTTCATCAGCTGCCATTCTTTCACGTTCTGCTTGCATTCTCTGGAAAGTAGCTGCTAGGTTTTGAGTTGGTAAATCTGCTCTTTTAATTCTAACGTCAACAATCTCAACACCTAAACCTCCGGCTTCTGTAATAGCTGCATCTCTTATTCTTGTCATTAATTCTACCCTATCAGCAGAAGTAACAGCATTAGATGTAACAGATCCTAAAACTTCTCGCAGAGCAGCATTCAAAATTCTTTCCAATCTAACTTCTGCAGAAGCTGTACCCCCAGTTCCAACAGCTTTTCTGAACACAACAACATCTACTATTCTATACCTAGCAAAAGCATCTACAACCAGTCTTCTTCCATCAAGAGGAGTAACTTCTAATGGCATAGTGTCCAAAGACAGAATTCTATCATCGTATCTAACTACATTTTGTATTAAAGGGACTTTAAATTTAATACCTGGTTCAGTTTTTACACTTTTAACTTGACCAAATTGCAATACTAAAGCTTTCTCTCTTTCATCAACTACAAAAATGGAAGAAGTAATACCAATAAAAATAACAACAAAGAGAATTAAAAAAATAAAAGATCTATTCATTAGTTATTACTCCCTGTTCTTAACTGATTTAAAGGTAGGTATGGAACTACTCCTTGTCCTGCATCTGAGTTTTGGTCTAGAATTACTTTATCTACATCTCCCAAAACCTTTTCCATAGAATCTATATACAATCTTTTTCTAGTAACATCTTTAGCACTTACATATTCGTTATAGATAGCTATGAATCTACTAGCCTCACCTGTAGCTTCATTTATTACTCTAGCTTTATAACCTTCGGCTTCTTGTTTTAATTGTTCTGCTTCTCCTCGTGCTTGAGCAAGTGCTTGATACTCATAAGCATCTGCTTTTTTTTCTAAAGTATCTCTTTCTTGTTCAGCGGCTTGTACATCTCTAAAGGCATCTATAACTTCTCCAGGTGGATCAGCTTTATCAAAATTTAAACGAACTATATTTACACCACTACTATATGTATCTAAAATATTTTGAATTAACTCTCTAACATCGGCACTTACTAAAGCTCTATCCCTGTTAAGAATAGGACTCAGTTCAGATCTACCAATAACCTCTCTCATTGCAGATTCTGACACAGCTCTGATTGTCTCTGTAGGGTCAGCTAAGTTAAATAAAAATTTTGCAGGATCAGAGATATTCCAAACAACTTGAAAGTCAATATCAACTATATTTTCGTCACCTGTAAGCATCAAACCTTCATCTTGTCTTCCTCCTCTACCACCAACACCAATGTCTTCAGTATTTTCTCTAGTGACTGTAAGTACTTCGTGCGTAATGAGTGGCCATGGTGCAAAATTAAGGCCTGATTCACCAGTATCATAATATTCTCCAAAGAACAGTTCGATTGACTTTTCTTCAGGTTTAACAGTGTAAAAAGATAAAAATGCCCAAATTACTACAATACCTACTAGTATAAGTGATAGAGTACTTTTACCGAAATTAGGCGCACCTCCTCTACCAGGTCCACTACCACCTGAAGATCCGCCTCTACCACCCATAAGAACTTTAAGTCTTTCCTGACCTTTTTTTACGATTTGATCAATTTCAGGTATTCCAGTATCACCTTGGCCAGGCCCACTTCCATTATTCCCAGAATTTCCACCCCAAGGGCTTTTATTTCCATTACTATTTTTATCTTTCTTTTTTCCAGATCCCCAAGGGCCATCAGAGTCATCTTTGTAGGGCATAGTCATATCCTTAATTAGTTTCTATTTAATTGTGGCTTATTAACAAAATTTCAAGAGAACATTTTAACTTAAAGTAACAATCTCCTCTGCAATTGTGGGATGTACGGCACATGTAGAATCAAGATCTTTTTTCTTAACTCCCATTTTCATTGATATACCAAACATTTGAATCATTTCACTTGCACCATCCCCAACAATATGACACCCCAGAATTTTATCAGTTCTATTACAAACTACCAATTTCATCATAATTTTTTCCTGATTATTTTTAATTTTACTTCCTAAACTAGAAAAATAAGTCTTAAAGATTTTTACATTAAAATTTTCTCTTGCCTCTGTTTCTGTCAAACCGACCGTCCCAACTTCTGGTTTTGTAAAAACGGCTGTTGGTACCAATTTATGATCAGGTGACTGTTTTTTTTCTCCAAAAATGGTATTTATTAATGCCACTGCATCTCTTATTGCAACAGGTGTCAAATTCAGTCTATTAGTCACATCTCCAATTGCATATATTGATTTTTGTGATGTTTGTTGAAACTTATTAACCCTAATTGCTCCTTGTTTTGTTAAATCCATTTTTAATATATCTAATCCAAGATTTTCAGTATTTGGTTTTCTGCCGATTGCTGACAAAACTATATCAGTACTAATTAAATGATTGTTACTCAATTGAAGTTCAAACTTATCATGTTTAGATCTTATGGATTCAGGAGAACAATTGTTTAGGATTTTAATACCTTTTTGTAAAAAAGCTTTCTCAATACTTTCTCTAATATCATTATCAAATCCACGTAAAATTCTATCACCACGGTATACTATAGAAACCTCAGTTCCAAAACCGTTGAAAATTGATGCAAATTCACAGGCTATATAACCGCCACCAATTATGACCATCTTTTGTGGTAAATGCTTAAGGTTAAAAATATCATTAGAAGTGATTGTCAAATCACCTCCCTCAATATCTAGCTTTAATGGCTCCCCACCAGTTGCAATTAAAACATATTTTGAAGTAACTTCTGTTTTATCGTTTAAAATTATAGAATTTGAACTAGTTAACTTTGCCTTTTGCTGAAAAATTTTTACTTTGGATGATGAAAGCAATTCATTGTAAATTTGTTCTAAACGGTCAATTTCAGAGTTCATACTTTTGGAAAATTTATCCCACGAAAATAAACGCTCTTTTTGATCCCACCCAAATCCAACTGATTCTTGAAAAATTTTTGAGTATGAACTAGCAAAAACCATTAATTTTTTTGGAACACATCCTCGAATTACACAAGTTCCTCCAAACCTATATTCCTCGGCAATTCCAACTCGTTTACCTAATTTTGAAGCCAGTCTTGCAGCTCTAACTCCACCTGACCCAGCTCCTATGATAAAGAGATCAAAATCATATTTTTCCAAAATTTATCCTTTATGTTCGATTAACTTGAAACTTCCGTCATTGTTTCCAATAATCACTGAATTTGCCATATTAATGAATAATCCTGTTTCTACTACACCAACAACCTTTTTTATTTTCTTATTCAAAATATATGGATCTGTAATTTTTTTAAGACTTAAATCAAGAATAAAATGCTTTTCATCAGTAACAAAGTAATCATCATTTTGTTTTCTCAAGTTAATTGAAAAATCTGAATATCCTAATTCTAAAAGTATATTTTCTATTTGTTTTTGAGTACATTTACTACCAAATTTAACTATTTCTATTGGAAGTGGAAACTTTCCTAGATTAGTAACAACTTTACTATTATCAACAATTACAATCATTTTTTTACTGTAAGAGGCCACTATTTTTTCTTGAAGTAACGCTCCACCACCACCTTTTAAAAGATTAAGATCTGAATCCACTTCATCAGCACCATCTATAGTAAGATCGACGTAATTTACACTATCTATTGAAGTAATTGGTAAACCTAAACTTTTAGATTGTAATTCAGTAGAGGATGATGTTGCTAGAACTTTAATATTTAGATTTTCTTTGAAATATTTTTGAGATAATAAATCTACGAAAATCTTTGCTGTTGAACCTGTTCCTAAACCAATTACCATTTCAGAATGAACAAAATTTAGCGCTTCTTCTGCAGCAATTTTTTTTCCAACATCTTTATTTGAATTATTCTCAGGCAATTAATCCTCCTCCAAAAATCTTTAATTTATTATTTAAAATTTTATACTTACTATAGTCAAATGAGAAAAAATAATTTAGTAAAATTAAAATTAAAAATAATTAATTGGTGGTATATTTGTTTTTAAGCGTTTTTGATATATTTAAAGTGGGAGTTGGACCTTCTAGCTCTCATACAAATGGACCAATGGTAGCAACTTCTTTATTTTTAAATTTTATAAATAATAGATCAAATATTATACCTGGATCAAAATCATTTTTCAGAATAACATGTACTCTTTACGGTTCACTTTCATTTACAGGAAAAGGTCATCATACAGACAAGGCTATATTACATGGTATGGCTGGGATTATTCCTTCTACATATAATGAAAAAATAGGTGTAGAAATAGATAAAGAAATATCTAATTATGACCATATCACTGTAAAAGGTTTTCCAGAAATAAAATTTTACCCTAATAGAGATATTATCTTTGATTATGGTCCAGCACTTAAACAACATGCAAATGGTATGATTTTTTCTGTATATGATAGAGATGAAAACTTGTGCGCCACACAAACGTATTTTTCAGTTGGCGGAGGATTTATAAAAACTATCAAAGAACTTGAAAATCCGAGTGATGTAGAAATTGATAAAAAAGTTCCATACCCTTTTTCAACTGCAGACGAAATGCTTGATCTTTCTAAAAAAAATAAAATTTCAATATCTGAAATGAAAAGACAAAATGAATTAGTTTTTATTTCTGAAGAAAAACTTAAAGATGGTATTTCTGAGTTATGGAATACAATGTCTAAAAGTATCAACTCTGGCTTAAAAAGAGATGGAATACTTCCTGGTGGATTAAACGTAAGAAGAAGAGCTAAGTCAATATTTGATTCTCTTAACTCAGAAATTGGATCTAACACTATTGCACCACATATAATAAATGATTGGATTTCTTTATATGCTATGGCAGTAAATGAAGAAAATGCAGCAGGTGGTAAAATTGTGACTGCACCTACTAATGGAGCTGCAGGTGTAATTCCTGCTACTTTTATGTATTATTTAAATCATGTACCCAATGCTGATCCAAAAAAAATTGAAGATTATCTTCTTACTGCAGCTGCTATAGGGGGGATTTTGAAGTCAAATGCATCTATTTCAGGAGCAGAAGTTGGGTGTCAAGGAGAAGTAGGTTCTGCTTCTGCAATGGCTGCTGGTGCTTTATGTGCAATTTTAGGAGGAAATAGTTTACAAATAGAGAATGCAGCGGAAATTGCTTTAGAGCATCATTTAGGAATGACCTGTGATCCAATAAAGGGGTTGGTACAGGCCCCTTGTATAGAAAGAAATGGGTTAGGCGCAATTAAAGCAGTTTCAGCTGCTTCATTATCTCTAAGAGGAGACGGAATTCATCTTGTAAGTTTAGATGCTTGTATCAAAACAATGTTTGAAACAGGAAAAGATATGATGGAAAAATATAAAGAAACATCAAAGGGAGGACTGGCTGTGAATGTTATAGAATGTTGATAACTTTAGTTCATAAACTTCACAATTTTATCAAACGATTTTATTGGTAAAATAATTATCATTCCTGTACCACTTAATTCAATTTTCACTTTAGAATGTAAAACTTCGTTAGATGTACCAATTTTAAAGCCTGGAGAAAAACAAACCCCTTTAATTCCATATTTAAGACCTTCACTTGATATCCCTACTACATCTTTAAGTGGAAACAAGGATAGTCTTGTACCAATTTCTAAATTTAGTTCAATTTTTTTATTTATATGAAAAAGTAAATCTCTTTTACCCAAAAGAAAAACTTTCTTATCTTTCATTTTAACCAATGCAGAGATAGCTGCCATTGAATGGTCTATTCTTTCACCCAAAAAAGCATTACCTAAGAAAAATGGAGCATTGAATGAATATAGACATTTTTCAAAATCTGTAGTTTCTTGTTCTTGTATTTTTTTTATGTTAGATCCTTTTAGTTTCCAAACTTTTAAATTTTTTACAGAATCAAGATCTCCTATAATCCAATCTGGAACATTTTTGTTTATATCTAAGAAATTTAGTCCTGAGTCCACAGCTATTATTTTGGGAGCTATTTTAAGGCACTTGTGAAAATTTGTACTAGAAAATTCTCCTCCACCGACAATTGTTAAGGGTGTATCATAGTTTTTAACAACCATAATAAAAGACCTATTAAATTAATTATTAAGAATTAGTTACTTATATTTTTGGAAGCTAACCCTTTAAATACAAACTTAAAAGGAAAAACCCATATTATGCCTAGTAATATATAAGTCAAAAATTCTAACCAAATATTTAATCGCCCTACATAATTGAGAATTGAGACTACAAAAATAACGTATAATGGTAAAAAAATAAATAATACAAAGTATGCTATTTTTTTTCTTTGCTTAATTTTTAACATAAATTACCTTTCGAATGGATTTTTAATTTCTATTATATCGTTCCTATTTGGAGACGTAGAAACAATATAGGCAGGACAACCTACATACTTTTCTATTGATTTTATGTAATATATAGCATTCTTTGGTAACTTTTCTAGGGATGAAATCCCTACTGTAGACTCATGCCAACCTTCAAATATTTCATAAATTGGTTCTATACCTTTTTCTAAATCAGCACCCGTTGGTAAAAAGTTATAAGATTTATTATTTATCTTATAACCAATACATATTTTTAATTCTTTCAAACCATCTAGAACATCCAATTTTGTAATAGCTATGCCGTCTACTCCATTTAATATACATGTTTGTTTAACAAGTGCAGCATCAAACCATCCACATCTGCGATCTCTACCAGTAACTGTACCTTTTTCGTGACCAACAGCAGCAAGATGTTCACCTACCTTATCATTAACTAGTTCTGTAGGGAATGGACCTTCTCCAACTCTAGTTGTATAAGCTTTCACTATACCTAAAACAGTATTAACCCTTTTTGCCGAAACACCTGAACCAATAGATGCAGCGGAAGCTAAAGTATTTGAAGAAGTTACATAAGGATAAGTTCCAAAATCTACATCTAGTAGACTGCCTTGAGCACCCTCAAACAAAATTGTTTTATTTTTATTTTTCTTGTCATCTAATTCTTGCCAAACACTTATTGAAAACTTTGAAATAAAAGAAGTAATTTCTTTCAATTTATCTTCTATTTGGGAAATAGAATATTCAGGTTTATTATACCCTTTCATCAGTACATTATGGTGAGCTAAGGAACGTTCTAATCTTGCCCTTAATAAAATTGGATTATTTAGATCTGATAATCGAACTGATCGCCTTCCAACTTTATCTTCATATGCAGGACCAATTCCTCTTCCTGTTGTTCCAATTTTTTTAGCACCAGCAAGGTTTTCTCTTAGAGAATCTAATTCTTTATGAAAAGGGAGTATAAGTGAAACATTTTCTGCAATCATAAGTTTATTTTTTGAAATAGTAATTCCCATCTTTTCTAAAAGATCTATTTCTTTCTTTAAGGCCCATGGATCTAAAACAACCCCATTTCCAATTATTGAAAGTTTATCATCTCTTAATATGCCTGATGGTAATAATGACAATTTAAAAGTTTTTTCACCAATAACAATTGTGTGTCCTGCATTATTTCCACCTTGAAATCTCACAATGATGTCAGCTTTTTCTCCTAAATAATCAACAAGTTTTCCTTTTCCCTCATCTCCCCATTGACAACCAACTACTACAAGATTGTTCATTAATTTTCCTCTCCAGGTAAATTTTTAATATTTTTAATGAAAATTTTCATTCTATTTTAAAAAAAATTTAAAGATTTAGCTTTTTCCACTTGAGGGAGTTTTTTTATTTTCTCAATAACATTATCAGATATAGCTTCATCTACTCCTAATAAGGCCAAGGCTTTACCATTTTTTTTGTCTCTCCCCAAAGAAAAAGTGGCTATATTTACATTTGCTTCACCTAATACCATTCCAAGTGCTCCAATGTAACCTGGTTTATCAATATTAGTTGTGTATAGCATATGATTAACTGGTTCTGCTTCTAAATTGATACTGTTTATTTGAATAAATCTAGGTTTGCCATCTGAATATATTGTCCCTGCAATTGAGAATAAAATATTCTCATGATTTAAAACAACTCTTATGTAAGAATCAAATGCTCCTTGAGTATCTCTTCGAATTTCTGAAATTTTAATTCCCTTATTTCTCGCAATTAGAGGAGCTGATACCATGTTAACTAAACCACCTCCAACTAGTGGTTTCAAAATTTCAGCTATTAGGACCGAAGAAATAGGTTTGAAATTTAACTCCCCAACCTTCCCTACATATTCGATCTCGATATCTAAAATAGGTGCGTCAGTAATTTGTCCAACAAACGATCCTAAATTTTTAGCTAATTTAATCCAAGGGTTTAACAAAGGAGCCTCTTTAGAATCAATAGGGGGTGCATTTAATGCATTAGTAATAGCTCCATTATTTAGATAATCTATTATCTGTTCAGCGATTTGAAATGAAACCTTTTCTTGAGCTTCAGTAGTTGAAGCACCAAGATGTGGAGTACAAATTACATTTTTCAACCCAAACAACGGATTTGATAAGGCAGGTTCTTCAAGATACACATCAAATGCGGCGGCTGATAAGTGGTTTTTTTGGATAGCATCAACAACTGCATTCTCGTCTACCAACCCACCTCTGGCACAATTAATTAGTATTGATCCTTTTTTCATTTTAAAAATATTTTCACTAGAAATAATATTATTTGTGTTTTCATTTATTGGTAAATGAAGGGTTACAATATCAGACTGAGATAATAATTCAGAAAGACAAGTAGTTTTTGAAATCTTTAGGTTTTTTGCTCTATCATTAGATAAAAAAGGATCATAAGCAATAATTTCCATACCTATAGATTGGGCCAATGAGACCACTATTGATCCAATATTTCCAACACCAACAACACCTAATTTTTTACCTGATAGTTCAGTACCTATAAAATTATTTTTTTCCCACTTTCCACTATGTGTTGATTCATTTGCAGCAGGTATCTTCCTAGCTGATGAAAAAATCATAGCCATAGTATGTTCTGCAGTAGTAGTTGCATTTCCAAAAGGTGTATTCATTACTACAATACCTTTATTAGATGCTAATTTTAGATCTATATTATCAATACCTATACCAGCTCTTCCTATAACTTTTAATTTGGTGGCTTTATTTAATAGTGCAGAATTTATTTTAGTATCAGATCTTATAGCTATAGCATCAAAATTATGAATCTCATTTAAAATCAATGAACTATTTTTTCCCATTTCAGGACTGTAAACTACATCTATGTCAGCTTCATTAAATTTATATATTATATCTTTTGATAAATTATCTGAGATTAGAACTTTATAAGTCAATTTAATCAATTCCTAATTTAGTTAAAAAAGTCATTTCTCACAATTTCAAATGACCAGTCTAACCATGGTAATAACGCTCTCAAATCGTCTTCTTCAACCGTTGGACCACACCAAATCCTTAAACCTGGTGGAGCATCTCGATGGCCTTTTATATCAAATGCTGCATTATTTTGTTCAAGTATAGAACACATCTCTTGAATAAAAATCCATTTTTTTTGAATATCTAGTTTCAAAAATCTTTTATCATTAATTTCTAGACATATAGAAGAATTTGATTGTATTTTTTTATCTTTAACACTGTTTGAAACCCATTCTCTGTTCTCATACCAATCAGATAAAACTTTGAAATTTCCCATAGATTTTTTATATGTTTGTTTCCATCCTCCTAATTTTTTTATCCATAATAAAGAATCTAAAGCATCAGCTACACAAAGCATTGATGGGGTATTGATTGTTTTTCCTTCATATATCCCATCTAAAATTTCGTTATCTTTCAACAGCCTAAATAGTTTGGGCAATGGTCTATTAGGCTTAAAATTTTTCAATCTTTCAATTGCTTTAGGGCTTATAATTAAAATACCATGACCCCCTTCACCACCCATTGACTTTTGCCATGAAAATGTTGCTACATCAATTTTATTCCAATCTAATTCTTGAGAATAGATTGCAGATGTTGCATCACAAAAAGTAATTCCTTTTCTGTTTTTACTTATCCAATCAGCATTAGGAACTTTTACTCCAGAAGTTGTCCCATTCCATGTAAAGCAAATATCCGTTTCATCACTAACCAAAGATAAATTAGGAATACTTGAATAATCAGCTTTATGTATTCTCAGATCTTTTATTTTTAGTTGGTCTTTTAGATCATATATCCATCCACTTCCAAAAGTTTCCCAAGCCAAAGCATCAACCGGTAAAGGTCCTATCATTGACCATAAAGCCATCTCAAAAGCTCCAGTATTAGAACCTGGGACAATTGCAACTTTATAATCAGTAGGAATATCCAAAGTTTCTTTTGTTAAGCTTATAACCTCATTTAAAGTTTTTAAACAAATGTCAGATCGATGAGACCTTCCAAGTAAATCCAAAGTGTTTAGACTATTGACTGTCCACCCAGGTCTCTTGACACAAGGACCACACGAAAAATTTGGACGTTTTGGTGATTTATTTGGCTTTTCTAACATGACAAAAATATGTAAGTGATCATATTTATCCGATAATATTTAATTGGATTAACTTCAAGTCTTACTTTAAATTAATTTAAAAATTCTAAAGATGTTTTTTAAAAAAATAAATCAAAACCCAATATCCTGGATTTTACTCTCTATTCTTGGGGTAGTTTGGGGAAGTTCATTTTTATCAATAAAATATGCAATTATTGCATTTGAACCAATTCAAATCTCATCTCTAAGGATAATAATAGGTTTTTTTATAGTTTTTTTATTTTCTTTAATTTTCAAAATAGAAATATTTAACATTTATAAACCCAAAAGATATTGGTTACTTTGCACAGGTGTTGCTGTTTTATCAAATTTATTACCATTTACTATTTTGGCCATAGCACAAGTAAAGTTTTCTACAATATTTGTTGGTCTTTGTATGGCCATTATACCATTATTAATAACTATTTTTTCACTTTTTCTATTTAAATATGAACCGATTTCATCCAAAAAATTATTTGGAGTATTAATTGGGTTGAGTGGCTCAGCTCTTTTAGTTATGTCCAAAGCATCCGAAGATTTAGATAATAATCAAGAAATACATTTTATATTTTTATTTTTATGCATACTTGCCCCAATCTCTTACTCATTTGGAGCTATGATTATAAAAAAAGCTGATGTTGAAAACTTGTTATCTTTTACAACACATGCGCTTTTTATAGCTTCTGTCTTAAGCTTACCGTTTTTAATTAAACAAGGTTTATTTCCAAATAAAATTGATTTGCAATCTATATTTGCAATTTTATATCTTGGAATAATACCGACAGGTATCGCAACAATAATTTTAGTTTATCTAATTAAAAAAGAAGGTCCTATATTTTTAAGCTTAGTGAATTACAAGGTTCCACTTTGGTCAACGATTTTTGGTTTTTTATTACTCAAAGAAATGTTACCAAATAATTTTTTTCTTGCATCATTTTTAATATTGACTGGCATTATTATTTGTCAGTCAAAAAAAGTATAGTAAAATTATAAATTTGATATCTTATTTTCAATTTCTTTCAAAATTGGAGCAATCATTTTTGAATTAGAATGTTGAATCATAATTCTAATTACAGGTTCAGTTCCAGATTTTCGAACTAAGATTTCTCCACTATTTGCAATTTTACTACTTAGTTTTTCAATAGTTTTTTTAAATTCTAAATTTTCTAAAGGATCATTTTCTGGTTCAAATTTTAAGTTCACTAATTTTTGTGGAAATGGTTCAAAAACATTCAAAAGTTCGCTTGTAGTTTTTTTTGATTTCTTAAGAATTGATAAAAAATGAAGTGCAGCTAAAAGACCATCTCCAGTGGATGAATAATCAGTCATGATGATATGACCAGAGTTTTCACCACCAAAATTAAATCCTTTCATATTCATTATTTCAGCAACATACCTATCACCAACTGGTGTGCGAAATAAATCCAGACCTAAATTATTAAGATATTTTTGTAATCCTAAATTTGACATTATCGTTGAAACTACAGTGTTACCTTGTAGAGTTTTTTCCATTTTAAGATTTTTTGCAATAAGTGCAATTAATTGATCACCATCTATTTCTTTACCTTTTTCATCAAGTAATATTACCCTATCAGCATCTCCATCTAAGCAAATTGCTAAATCGGCATGATGTTCTCTTACCAATTCTGAAGCCTTAAGTGTATTAGTAGAACCACAATTTAAATTAATATTAAAACCATTAGGATCTACTCCGAAAGGTATTACTTTGGCTCCCAATTCCCAAAGAATTTGCGGAGCACACTTGTATGCAGAACCATTGGCACAATCAACTACTATTTTTAAATTTCTTAAATTCAAATTCTTTGGCAAACTTTTTTTAACAGCTTCAGTATATCTTCCTAATACTTCATCTATCCTTTTTACTCGACCAACTAATGAAGGACCAACAAGATCAATTTTATCAAATAGTAATCTTTCTATATCTTTCTCTACACGATCAGACAATTTGAAACCATCTGGACCAAAAAATTTAATTCCATTATCTTCAAAATTATTATGTGATGCAGAAATCATTACACCTAGATCTGCTCTCATAGATCTTGTTAACATACCAACTGCAGGTGTAGGTATAGGGCCTAAAAGAAATACATCCATACCAATTGATGTAAAACCAGATGTAAGAGCGGTCTCTAACATATAACCCGATCGCCTAGTATCTTTACCAATGATTACTCTATTGGATCTTTCACCACCACTCTTCGATAAGAAATATTTACCACAAGCAATACCTAATTTTTGAGCAAATTCTGCATTAATAAATTCTGAGTTAACTTTTCCCCTAATGCCGTCAGTTCCAAATATTTTCCTAACCATTACATACTTTCTTGTTTTACAAACTTGATTTTAAACTATTAAAAATCTTTAACATCTCAGAAGTTTCTTTAATATCATGAACTCTAATAATATGAACTCCTTTTTTTATAAGCTCAAATGCTAAAATAACAGAACTCAACACTCTTTTTTTTGGTTCCTTCTGCCCTATTATTTTTCCAATAAAACCTTTCCTTGATAACCCTACAAGAATAGGACAACCTAAAGAATGAAATAGATTAATATTGGAAATGATTTTTAAATTTTGATTTATGGACTTGCCAAAACCAATACCTGGATCAATTATTATTTTAGATTTTGGAATACCAGAGGATAATAAAAAATTTATTCTGTCTTGAAGATAATCATAAATATCTAACAAATAATTTTTACCTAATAATTTCTTATGAAGTTCTTTTCCATTTCCTGAATTATGCATTAAGCAAACAAAACATTTACGCTTTTTCACAACATTTATGCTTTTTGGGTCAAACTGCAGTGAAGACACATCATTAAAAATAGCTGCCCCATTTTTTAAGGCAAAATTAGCTACACTTGACTTTCTTGTATCAATAGAAAAAATTTTTGCTGAATATTTTTTATTTATAAGCTTAAATGCTCTTTTTATTCTTTTAATTTCTACTATATCTTCTACATCAATGAAGTTGGGCTTAGTCGACTCACCTCCAATGTCTATAATATCTGCACCTTCATTAATTATGTTCTCAATATAATTGTGTAATTTATTTCGAGGTATTTGTTTAACATTAGAAAAACTATCTGGTGAAAGGTTAAGCACACCCATTATAAGTGGTCTGTTTTTATAACCACATAAATTGAATGAATTTGTAATATCTTTAATTACTGTTTTAGGAACATCATTAGAATTTATAATAAAAGGTTTTCTTCCTCGTTGTAATACTTTAACTTTATCAAACCAAAAATTTCTATCTGATAAAAAAAGGCTTCCTTTAATTGGGTCAGGACCAAAATTTATAATTGGCTGAAAATATTTAGTCAAATTTTTTCCTTAAGATCATAATTTTTTAATCAATGCCATTAAATCAGAATATTTTGAGAAAAAGTAATCTGGATTTAAATCTGATACGTTTTCTGTTCTATAACCTTCTGTAAACAAAAAAAATATTGAATCTGAATTTCTTGCTGTTTTTAAATCAGTTTTACTGTCACCTATATATATAGTTTTTTTTGTTTCAAAATTTTTAAGTGCAAAATCTACCATTAATGGATCTGGTTTTAACACATCTAACGAATCTCCAAAAGCAAAGCCTGTAAAAAAATCTTTAATGTCAAAATATTCTAAAATTTTTAAAGCTGGTTCTTTATTTTTTTGAGTACAAATGGCTATATCAAAATTTAAAGATTTCAATTTTACTAATGCATTTTTTACATCAGGAAAAAGGTGGGTTTGAAAAAATGGATCAATATAATAATATTTTTTAAATATTTTAACATATTCATCAACTGAAACATAATTGTATTTGTAAAAATTTAATAACCTTTCTACTTGTTTTGTTATGCCACCACCAATAAAAGTAGAATATAATTTTGTGTTTATACTTGGTAAACTTAATTCATTGAGTAAATTATTTGCTGCTTTAGTTAGAGCTGGTGCTGTGTGAACTAGTGTTCCATCAAGATCAAAAATTATGTTATAATCTTGCTTCACTTTAATTTATTCTCAGTTACCATTCTAATACCTAATGATCCTTTTATTCTATCTAATTTTTCAATTTTAATGTCAATTTTTTTAACTCTTTGATCCTCAAAACATGTTTCAGATATTTTTGAAGCTAAAGTCTCTAAGAGATATAATCTACTTGCAGAAGTATGTTTTTTTATTGCATCCAAAATAATCTCATAAGAAATCACATCCTTAATGTTATCATTTCTATTTTTATTTAAATAATCAATTGTCAAAAAAACATTGAATTTTAATCTCTGTTTTTTTCCAAACTCAGATTGATAAACTCCAATTTCAGTTTCATGAACAAAATCCTTAACAAATATCTGTTCCAATCATGACCTCCATTATAAAATTTTTTTTCATTACCCTAATAAATAAATTATTTAAGGTAATTTATAAAAAACATGGTTACCAATTTCATTTGTTTTTAAAAACTTTTTTGACCAACTAGGGCTTACAAATTTAGAATGGTAAAAAGTAGCACCACCAGTTAGAAATCTAGCTGAGGGTTCTAATAATATTTTAGATAGCTTCAAAATTCTTCCATAAATTTTTTTTTCGTTAATTGTTTCTAATTTACCATCACAGTTGTAGGAAAATTGACAAGCATTTAATCTGTTAGCACCCTCTGAAATGACACCACAAACACTACTCGGAAATTCATTTGATAACACTCTATTAATTATAACTTCTCCGACAGCATACTGACCTTCAATCGTTTCACCCCTAGCTTCAAAATAAATAGCTTCTGCCAAACATTTCATTTCTGAAGAAGGTTTAGGCTGTGGTAATTTATCAAGTGCATCAAAAGAAAACTTTTCTTTATCATAACTGGCAAAACCAGATAAGTTTTTTAAGCTATTTTGATCAAAAGAAGAAATTAAAAATAAATCGGATATTATAAAATCTTTTAATAATGTAAAGGAATCTATTTCTTTTGTTTCAAGTTCACTATTTAATTCTTCCGCATATCCCAAATTGTGGAAAAATATAAAAAGGAAATTTAATAATATAGAAACTAATATTTTCCGGTTATATTTCATGATTATTTAATAAAAAAAACTCAGTGCATAGCTCTTAATGCTAATATGACAATCATGCAAGCCTTATATAAAATAATTTAGATAAGTCATTTCAATATAAAAATTATTTTGCAGCTGCAAGTCTGGCAATCGGTACTCTATATGTCGAACAAGAAACAAAATCTAAACCAATTTTTTTACAAAAATCAATAGATTTTGGATCTCCGCCATGTTCTCCACAAATACCTATTTTGATATAAGGGTTAGCAATTCTGCTTCTTTTGGAAGCAATTTTTAATAGTTCTCCAACACCATCTAGATCTAGTGATCTAAATGGATCTTCAGGAAATATTTCTTTTTCTAAATAATTTCTCATGAATGAACCAGAGTCGTCCCTGCTTAACCCATATGTCATTTGTGTGAGGTCATTAGTTCCAAAACTTAAAAAAGAACTTATTTTTGACAATTCACCCGCTTTTAATGCAGCTCGTGGTGTCTCAACCATTACACCCAACTTATAACTAATTTTAAAATTAATTCCTTCACTTAATTTCGTTAATACACCATCAATTAAATTTTTAAGCCAATTAACTTCCTTGAAAGTCGAAACCATTGGTAACATTATTTCAGGAGGGAATTTTGATTGATTCTTTCCATAAACATTTATGCTAGCTTTAATTATAGCTTGCACTTGCATTTTATATAATTCAGGTAAAAGAATACCCAATCTAACTCCTCTTTTACCCAACATGGGATTTATCTCAGCCATTTGCCTACAAAGGTCAGATACTTGTAAAAAGGTTAGCTTTAACTCATCAGCCAATACCTCTAATTCATTTATACTATTTGGTAAAAATTCATGAACAGGTAAATCTAACAATCTAATAGTTACTGTTTTAAAACGCATTATTTTGAAAATTTTCTCAAACTCTAATTCCTGAATTTTTGAAAGATTAGAGATAAAACTTATCTTATCATTCTTATCAGATGACAAAAGAATTTTTTGCATTATTTGCAAAGAATTTTTTTCAAAAAACATATGTTCAGTTCTGCATAATCCAATACCATCAACTTTAAATCCTTTTGCATGTACAGCCTCTTTTACAGTGTCGGCATTTGCTTTAACACTTATCTTTCCAAGACCACTTGCCCAATTCAATATTTCAAAAAAATTTTTAGAAAGTTTTGGTTGTACCATTTTTGCATTACCTTTTGATACTTGACCAGTTGATCCATCAATTGTAATCATTTCACCTGATTTCAAAATTTCACCAGCTGATGTAATTATAGTATTTAGGCTACTATTAATATTTAAATCACTTACTCCTACTACACATGGTTTGCCAAGACCACGTGCAACTACTGCGGCATGGCTACTCATACCACCCCTTAATGTAAGAACTCCTGCTGATGCATGCATCCCTCTTATATCTTCAGAACTTGTTTCACTTCTGACAAGAACTACATTAATACCTTTTGAACTCATTTTTATTGCTTCTTCAGCTTTAAAAGCAATTCTTCCGGAAATACCACCTGGACTTGCAGGTAATCCAACTCCAATGATATCAAGTTTAGAATTTTGATTAATCTGTGGATGTAAAGACTGAACAAACATTTCAGGGTCTATATTGGTAAGCATTTTTTGTTTACTAATGATGCCATTTTTTACTTTGTCTATTTGAAGTTTCATAATAGCTGAAGTTTTCAAATCAACATCGTTAGCATCTACCAAAAAAAGATTCTTATGAGTTATTATAAACTGATATTTAAGTTTTTTTTCAAAAAAATTAGAAGCTAATTTGTCAAGTTTCTGAATTTTATTAAAAAAATGATTTGAAAAAATATTAAATTTTGGTCGACCAATCTCTATTTTTTCTAATAACAATTTTTTAAAATTATTACCATTAAAGTGTCTTGGATAAGAATAATGATTTCCACCTTTTTGGTATGAACCATTGATTTTTTCTTTACCAGTATCAGGATCAACGAATTGTATTTCTAAATCAATATCAGTTGACTTTACATTCTTAAATATCATCTTTTGAATAATTAAACCCAAATAATCATTATCAATAAACCCTAATGAACTTCTCAATATTTTTGATGTTGGACTTTGCCATTCGTTTAACATTGCTTTAAATCCATAATGTATTTGCTTTGATGGATCTTGAGGAAAATCAAAACCCAAACTAGTACTACAATAATGTTCAAATTCACTAATTAAAAAATTTAAAGATTTTATATCTAGATTATTTAAAGAATGTACTTGATTAGTCTCAAGAGTTGTCAAAATTTTATTTTCAAAAAAATCTGCTTCTAAATCAAAAACTCGTATCCCAAAATCTTTGATATGATTCAGATATAACAAGATCGAATTTTTTTTTCCAATTTTTTTTGATAATTCATCAAGCTTTTCTCTATTTAAACCCAAATATAAAAAGGCTTCTGGTCCAGCTAATTCTTTCCTATTTGGACTTGATCTTAAACAAAAAGGACCATTTATTAAAAAATTGTTTGGAAATTCTGGTGATACATTATTAAGGTCTATTTGTTTGAGAATATCAGAGGAAACAAAAAAACCGTCCACTATTGGATAACCAATTTTTCCCAAATTAGAAAGAATGAAAGCTTTATCTCCAAACTTTTTTTGACAAATATCAATTCCAGAGGATATTGGTATTAATAATTTTTTGTTTTTTTTCATTTATATTCTAAAAAAATTATTAAACATTGAAATGTCCAAAACAAGCAACTGAATGCATGATTTTTCTTACTTTATTACATAAATTTAGCCTATTTGTTTTAATATTTTTGTCAGCTACATTGATAACAACATTTTCGAAAAAGTTTTCTATTTCATTGTCAAAAGTTGATAGCAATGTTAGTACTTTTTTGTAGTCTTTACTTTTGATTAAATTATTAACTGTTTCCTCTACAATTATAAGTTTTTCGTAAAGCTCTCGTTCATCTTTTTTTTCAAAAAGCTCAATCATTGGCTCGCCAGAGTAAATATCTTTACTCTTCTTTTCTTCTGAATTTAAAATATTAATAGGTCTTTTATAAGAATTTATTAACTTGGTAAATTCTTTTGTTTTTTGAAAGTTTTGTAAACTTTCTATTTTTAAATAAAATAAAAAAGGATTATTAAATTCGAATAATCCTAAACATGCATCTAATAAATCATGACCAAATCTTTTTTCTAATAAATATACTCTAAATCTATCTTCTATAAATTTGATCAGATCATTAGAAACATTTATTTCTAAATAATTATGAATCAATTTACCTAAATCTAAGTCAATTTTATTTTCAATAAGAATTCTGATTAAACCTATTGCTGACCTTCTCAAAGCATAAGGATCTTTTGAACTAGTTGGTTTTTCATTTATCTTCCAAAAACTTATCAAAGTATTAATTTTGTCCGCTAAAGCTAAAACTATTGATACTGGCTTAGTTGGTACTTTATCATTTAATTTCATTGGCCAATAATGTTCTTCAATTGAATTAGCAATAATTTTATCAATGCCTTCTTTGTCAGCGTAAATTTTACCAATTATACCTTGTAATTCAGGGAATTCTGAAACAACTTGTGTAACCAAATCTGTTTTACATATTCTAGAAGCAATTACACATTTTGAAGAATCTGCACCTATTAGATGAGAAATTTTTTTTGAAAGTTCCTCAATATTCTTAATTCTATCTAATTGACTTCCAATCTTATTATGAAAAGTAACTTTATTTAAATTTTTAGTAAGACTAGATATCCCTTCCGTTTTTATAAACCTTAAATCATTTTCAAAAAAGAATTTTGCATCTTTTAACCTAGATCTTAAAACTCTTGTATTCCCATCTAAGATAGCTTTTCCACCGTCTTTTGCCATCATATTTGCAACAACTATAAATTGATCTATTAAATTTGAATTCTCATTTAAAACTGATAAAAATTTTTGATGCTCTTTCATAGTGACTCTTAAAATTTCTTTTGGAAGAGTTAGGAATTCTTTATCAATTTGACCTAAAAAAACTACTGGCCACTCAATTAATCCTACTATTTCTTCAATAAGTTCTTCATCAAAAAGAAGAGTATTTTGCTTATCTCTTAACAAATTCTTCGATGCATCAATTATTATTTTTTTTCTCTCATCTCTATCTAATATAACCTTATTTTCAAATAATTTTTGTAAATAATCACTTACACTTTTAGGATAAATTTTATTTGAAGACATTAAATAATGTCCAAAAGTAAAATTTACTGAGTTTACTTCGTTAAGTTTCAAATCTATGACTTCAAAACTATTATCATGATTAAAAAGAGAACAATAAACAAATTTTAGAGGTCTTACCCATCTTAAATTTCCTTCTCCCCATCTCATTGACCTTTTCCATGGAAAATTAATTATTAAATCTTTAGAGATTTGCCCTATAATGCTAGGAAGAGAAATACTCTTTTTTTGAGATTTGTAGAAATAAAACTCACCTTTTTTTTCTTTTTTTGTATATAATGAGGACTTATTTATGTTGAGTGAACGAGCAAAACCCTCTATTGCTTTGTTTGGTGAACCAACTCTTGGCCCTCTTTTTTCTTCAAAAGAATTTTTTGAACTTTCTGAAAGATCATTTATTATAAGAGTTAACCTTCGAGGTGTTACAAAAGTATCAAGCTTATTGTATTTTAAACCAGCACATAATAGTTCATCAATAAAAAAATTCTTTAAATGAAGAGAAGCATCATACTGCAATCTAGAGGGAATTTCTTCTGAATAAATCTCTAAAATTAAATCAGACATTTTTTTTATTTATTAAATAATTCATTTAGCTGACGCCATTCATATCCTAAACCATTTTTAGAAATAGCAATATATCTATCTATACCAGGTGTTTCATTTTCTTCTGCAAGGTAAGCTTTTAATACTCCCTTATCAATATCAGATTGAATTTCTTCATAATCAAAACATTTAAACCAAAATGGTGCAGATAAAGGTGACGCTTTATCATTTATATCAAAATCTTCAAATAATGATGGATCAACTTTAAAACATCCTCTTAGTTTTAATTTTGATACATCTGAACTTATCCCTAGATACTCTTTCACTTTGATTTGTGTATTATTTACCACTATAATTTCTTTATTGGAAACTCTCGAATAATATGCGAAATTCTGAAAATAGAAAAAAATAATCCCAAATATTATAGTTACACTTATTAATAATATTACAGTAATTTTGCCAGACATTTTATCAAATACTAATCCTTTTCAGAATCTATATAAGCTTCAGCACAACTTTTAGCTAAATTTCTTACTCTGGAAATAAAATTTTGTCTCTCTGTTGGTGAAATTACTCCTCTAGAGTCTAATAAATTGAATAGATGACTTGCTTTAATGCAATAATCATAGGCTGGTTGAACCATAATTATAGGATAACCACTTTGAGGATCAATTTTTGGTTGAGATAAAATTCTGTTACATTCTTCTTCATAATCCCTAAAATGTTTTAATAATTTTTCTTCATTGGCTACATTGAAATTCCAACGACTATATTCCCTCTCTGCCTTTTGAAAAATATCTGAATACTTCATAGGATACATGCATTTTGGACTATTGAAAGGTAAATCCATTACATCATCAATACCTAATACAAACATTGCTATTCTTTCTAAACCATATGTAAGTTCACCAGACACTGGTTTACAATCTATTCCGCCTACTTGTTGAAAATATGTAAATTGGCTAACTTCCATTCCATCACACCAAACTTCCCATCCTAACCCCCATGCACCAAGTGTAGGACTTTCCCAGTCATCCTCAACAAATCTTATATCATGATTATTAAAATTTATCCCTATAGATTTTAAACTATTGAGATATAATTCCTGGATTTCAAAAGGTGAAGGTTTAAGAATAACTTGGTATTGGTAAAAATGTTGCAACCTATTTGGGTTGGCACCATATCTACCATCAGTAGGCCTTCTCGATGGTTGAACATAAGCAGCATGCCAATGTTTTTTTCCTAGAGCTCTTAAGGTAGTTGCTGGATGAAAAGTACCAGCACCAACCTCTAAATCGTAAGGCTGTAAAATAATACATCCTACTGAAGCCCAATATTCATTTAATTTCTGAATAATTTCTTGGAATGAGTCAGGCAAAAAATATACTTTCTTAAAAAATTATTAGTTCCATGGATTTTTTACATCAGTTTTAGACAACTATAAAAGGTATTTTTTATAATTTACAACTATATCAGAAAAAACCTAATCCATTTCTAAAAAAGATCTCCTAAATTCAAGATTTTTTTCTGCTTCGCCTATGAATGAACTGGTGAGCATTTTAGTACCAGGTTTATTTACACCCCTTGTGCACATGCAATGGTGCTCTGCTTTGATTGCTACGGCGACAGCTTTAGGGTTTAAGGTTTCTTGAATTGCTAGAGCTATTTCTCTAGTAAGTCTTTCTTGAATTTGAAGTCTTTTAGAATATGCATTAACAACCCTAACTAATTTTGATATGCCAACAACTAATCCATTTGGTAAATATCCTACCTTTGCTACTCCTATTATTGGTGCCAGATGATGTTCGCAGTAACTTTCTACTCTAATAGAGTCTAAAGTAACCCAATCATTATATCCCTTTACCTCTTCAAAAGTTTTGCTCAATAAGGATTTAGGATCTTCATTATATCCACCAAACCATTCGCTGTAAGCCTTTAAAACTCTCTTTGGTGTATCTTTTAAACCATCTCTTTCAGGATTATCTCCTGTCCATCTCAATAGAGTTTTTATAGCTTCGAGTACCTCTGTTTCTGATGGTTTTTCTTTATTTTGTAAATTTTCTCTTTTTGGGTTAATAGAAAAATCGTGAACACCCATTATTTTCTCCTAAGCATTAACTTTTTAAAAGTAAAATGGCCAATTAATTTAACCTAGTCTTGTTGATGAAACTTGATAAAAATAAAATTAATATTTGTTATCCTATATATGATTTAATTTTTACTATAGATCACATATAATAAAGGTGCAACAAATAGTAATGTAGTTGAGAAAAATTAATTTATTTATATAAAAAAATTTAATTTATAGTTTAATTCTGTGCAATAAAAAATGAAAGAAGAAATAAAATCTATAATTGTTAAAACTCCGGATGATTGGCATTTACATCTAAGAGAAAGTCCTATCCTTGAAAAGGTTTTTCCGTATTCATATAAAAGCTACGGGAGAGCCATAATTATGCCAAACCTGGAAATTCCTATCATTACATTTTCTCAAGCAAAAAGTTATTATGAAAAAATTAAATATTTAATTAAAACTGGGAATAATTTCGAGCCTTTGATGACACTTTTTTTGAGTGAAGATACTAAAGTAGAAGACGTTTATGAAGGTGTTAAGAGTGGAATAATTAAAGCTATTAAATTTTACCCTCAAGGAGTTACTACAAATTCTTCAGGGGGTATAAAAAATTTATCCAAAATTTACTACTTATTAGAAAAAATTGCGGATTTTGGTATTCCGCTATTAATACATGGAGAAACTTCAAACACTGAAATCGATATTTACGACAGAGAAGCATATTTCCTTGAAGAAACAGTTTTAGGTATAAGAAAAAATATACCTAATTTAAAAATTGTATTAGAGCATATTACAACTAAAGAAAGTGTTGATTTTGTATTAGAAAGTAAAAAAAATGTTGCAGCAACTGTGACGGCGCATCATCTAATAATCAATAGAAATCACATCTTCGATGGAGGAATAAGACCCCACTTTTATTGTAGACCAATTGCCAAAAGAGAAGAACATCGGATAGCAGTTCGTGCAGCAGCTACTTCAGGAAACTCTAAGTTTTTTTTGGGTACAGATTCAGCACCTCATTTTGATCATAATAAGGAAAATTCTTGTGGTTGTGCTGGTGTTTTTTCATCACCAAATGCATTAGGGTATGTAGCACAAGTTTTTGAGGAGGATTCTTGCATCAACAATCTTGAAAACTTTATTTCAATAAATGGAGCAAAATTTTATAATTTGCCATTAAATTCTTCGCTTACTCAATTTAGAAAATTAAAAGAAGCTATAAAATATCCAGAAAAAATAAAAGTTGGTAAAAATATGATTACATTGTTTAATCCTGGATACCCTCTATATTGGGAAAATGAGATACTGGCTTGATAGATTTGAAAAGGAAAGAGCTTGATAAGTATAGATAAAAATATTGCAAGAACTACAGCAAAATTGTTATTAGAAATTAATGCTGTTCATTTTAATTCAATAAAACCTTTCACCCTTACTTCTGGATTAAAAAGTCCAGTCTATATCGATTGCAGAAAACTAATTTCTTATCCTAAGGCAAGAAGCATTCTAATAAATTTTTGCAGTGAAATAATCATAAAAAAGATAGGTTTAAATAAAATTGAAAGCTTAGTAGGTGGTGAAACTGCTGGAATTCCATTTGCTTCATTTTTAGCATATCAATTAGAACTACCAATGCATTATGTGCGAAAAAAGCCTAAAGGATTTGGTGTAAATGCACATATTGAAGGAAATAATATTAGGGGAAAAAAGGTTATTTTAATAGAGGATTTAACAACCGATGGCGGTAGTAAAATCAAATTTTGTGATTCCATTAGAAAAGCCGGTGCAAAAGTTGAAGATGCAATTGTATTATTTTACTATAATATTTATGATGATGTCATAAAAAAACTTCAAAATTCTGGTATAAATCTTTTTTATTTGGCATGTTGGTGGGACATCTTGGATTATTGTAAAGAAAAAAAAACTATAATAGACGTTAAAACAGTTGATCAGATAGAAGAATTCCTCAATTCACCAAAAGAATGGTCACAAAAACATGATAATAAAAATTAGAGATGCTATGAATGATATATCAAGAAATAAGTCAAAAAAAAAACTGAGTGAACTACAATTTAGAATTACTCAACAAAGCGCTACAGAACCGCCATTCTCGCATGAAGGTTTTGAAAAAGGTACAAAACTTTTTGAATGTGTCTGCTGTGATTCTATTCTTTTTAAAATAGAAAATAAATTTGAAAGTGGCTCTGGTTGGCCAAGTTTTTGGTCACCATTTTCAGCAGAAGCAATTACCGAGCATAAAGATGAGAGCTATGGTATGGTGAGAACTGAAGTAAAATGCAGTAATTGTAATGCTCACTTAGGACATGTTTTTGAAGATGGCCCTGAACCTACTGGACTAAGATATTGTATAAATGGTGCTGCGCTAAACGGAAAAAAATGATTTAGCTCTAATTTTGCTGAAAGCTTTGTGATGAAAAGTTACCTATATTTCCAAAAATTTGTTGAAGAACTGTGAGCTTTCTTCCACCAGAGATAACTTTTTTTGTGCTAATATCAATAATTTTTGAATCTTTTTGAGTAAAACTTTCTTTATTAATAAGTTTATTATTTTTGAATTTTAGCAACACAACAGTTCTTTCATTAAGTTTTGGTGCAAAAAAAGCAATTTTTTCAATTTTTTGACTAAAGTAAATCCAAGTCTCTTCATTGTGATTATCAATCATAAGAGGTTCACCAAGATTTTTCTTTACTTGATTTTTAGTTGAGCTACCAATAATTAAATTTTGAAAAATTTCATTATTTACAGGAACACCGTTCTGCTCAACTAATTTGCTGCAACCTGTAACATAAAAAAATAATATTAAAATTAAATATAAATTTTGAAAATTTTTGATGCTTATTTTTAAATGTTTGCAAAAGCGTATTAAATAATTATAAGTCATCTTAAAATACGATATCCCAATCCAAAATTAGTTTCAATCATTTGATTACAAAATATATAATATGATAAAAAAAAATATAAATAATTCTTTTAAAGTTAAATGGTCATCTCCGCCCTTTAGCAGGATTATAAAGTTTTCAGAGTTTGAAATTAGAGAAAAAAAACAAATTAAGTTAAATTTAGATAAAAAAGAAATTAAATTACTAGAAAGGTTTTTAGAAATCAAATCAATTAGAGCTTTTAATTGTATTATAAATATTTTGCCATTAGGGGATGATTGGGAAGTTAATGGTAAAATATCAATGACCTGTAACCTTCAGTGCATTATTAGTCTAGAGGATTTGAAATATAAATTATGCATACCGATCAAAAGGTATTTATCGTCTATTCAAAATAAAAAAATAGATAAATTTATTAAATATGAAGATATTAATTCTGATATAGATCCTTTAACAGAAAGTATTGATCTGGGTGATATAATAAGTGAAGAGCTTTATCTAGCAATACCCAAATATCCCAAAAAGAAAGGAGTCAAATTGGATCAATTTTTTAATTCTAAAGAAGATACCAAACTAAATCCATTTCAAAAGCTTGAAAAACTAAAGTTTTAAATTTTTTAAAGCTTATAACTACAAGAAAAAGTTATTTAAATTTAAATTTAGTATTGAAAATAACTTTTTGTTTAATTAGTACTGAAAAATTATTATAAAAAGAGGGTTTTATTATGGCCGTACCAAAGAGTAAAATTACAAGATCTAAAAGAGGCATGCGCAGAGCACATGATTCTTTAAAGGCAGCTAATGTTGTGGAATGTCCCAATTGTGGAGAACAAAAAATCCCTCATCATATTTGTAAAGCGTGTGGTTACTATGGTGATAAGGAGATTACACCAATAGTTGAAGATATTGATATAGATGATGACGCCGCATAAAAGATAAGACAAGTTTCTTATACCATATAAAATTATGTATGAAACAAAAGATAAAATTGTTATATCCATAGACTGTATGGGTGGAGATTTGGGAGAGCAGGAAGTTCTCAAAGGAATTGTCGAAGCTTATAATCAGAATAATTATTTGTATTTTATAATCCATGGAACAGGAAATTTACTTCCCAAATTACTAAGGAAAAATAAAATACTATCTGGAGCCTTCAAGTATGTGGAAGCTAATAAAGTAGTGAGTATGAGTGAAAAACCATCACAAGCTTTAAGAAAAGGAAGGGACAGTTCAATGTGGAATGCACTTTCAAGTGTTTCTAATGGAGAAGCTGAGGTAGCAATATCATGTGGAAATACAGGTGCATTAATGGCAATGTCTATGATGAAACTAAAAAAAATAAATGGAATAAATAGACCTGCAATTGCGGTACTTTGGCCTTCAACTAATATTAATGGATTTAATATTTTATTAGATGCAGGAGCAGATATTAAAGCAGATGCTCATGATTTATGCCAATATACAGCAATGGGTGTTTCATATGCAAAAAGTGGTTTTAATATAGAAACACCAAGAGTTGGTATATTAAATGTTGGTACAGAAGATCATAAAGGAAGTTCAGAATTACTTAAAGCTTCTGACATTATTGAAAATTTGTCCTCTATTTTAGGCTTTAAATTCATTGGATATGTTGAAGGAGATGATATACCTTCTTCTAAAATTGATGTGATTGTAACTGATGGTTTCACGGGAAATATAGCCTTAAAAACTGGTGAGGGAACTGCTACTTTAGTAAGAACGTTATTCAAAGAAACTTTTACAAACTCATTCTTGGCTAAAATTGCTTCATTTCTTGCATTTAAGTCACTAAAGAATCTAAGAAAAAGGATTGACCCAAGAAGAGTAAATGGTGGTGTTTTTTTAGGACTAAATGGAACGATTGTTAAATCTCACGGTGGCGCAGATGCTATTGGTATATGTGCAGCTATAACGCTTGCTAGTAAATTAGCTAAAAATAATTTTCAGAAAAACCTTGAAAATAAAGTTTTACAGATAAATAATTTTCAAAGTTTTTAAAAAGTTTTTCAAAAAATTTTATATTTAGAATACCAATATATGTTGACTCTAAGTGAACATTTTTAATATTCTTTAAGCAATGGAAAATAATACAAATAACAATAGTCTTACAAGACTCGAACTTTCAGATGCTTTAGTTCGAGAGGTTGGTCTTTCAAGACACGAATCTATGCAACTAGTAGATGACGTTCTAGACCACTTATCTAATTCTCTTGCCCTTGGTGAAAATGTTAAAATATCATCTTTTGGTACATTTTCTTGTAGACAAAAAAAAGAAAGAATTGGTAGAAACCCTAAAACTGGTATCGAAGCCCCAATAATTGCAAGAAAAGTTGTCACTTTTAAACCTTCGCAAATTATGAAAGATAAAATCAACAAAGGGAACCAAAAAAGGTAATTTGGTTAATTCATTTGGTCATTGAAAAATCACCTCAAGCATTTAGAACTATTTCGGAGGCATCCGAAATTTTATCACTACCTAGTCATGTTTTAAGATTTTGGGAGAGTAAGTTTAAACAAATTAAACCATTGAAAAGAGCTGGAGGAAGAAGATTTTATAGACCAAATGATATATTATTTATATTTGGTATCAAAAAACTATTACATGTAGATGGGTTAACTATTAGCGGAGTTAAAAGGTTAATAAAAGAAAACGGAATTAATCATATTATTAAAATAGGTAAGGCTTTAAATGGTAATAACTTAAATTTTCAAAAAAAAGAGCCACTACTAAAAAAAATTAATGCCAAAAAATCAAATATAAATAAAGAATTAATAAATGATGCTATTGAAAAATTAAATTTTTTAAAATTAAAAATTGAAAGTAGAATATCAAATGATTTTTAAGAAATAGTATCATAATTTTTATCACGGGCTATAGCGCAGTCTGGTAGCGCGTTCGTCTGGGGGACGAGAGGTCGTGAGTTCGAATCTCGCTAGCCCGACCATTTATTTAGGAAAAAATAATGTGTTCAAAAGAGCCTGTATATTATAAATCAGTGCTTCCCTCTCAGGAAATTAGAGGCCTTCTGCATAAAAAACAAATATTTTCAAATTTGAATTTTGAAAAAGACCAAATACAACCTTCCAGTATTGACCTGCGTTTAGGATCAAAGGCATGGCGAATGAGAGCATCATTTTTGCCAGGCATCAAAAGAAAAGTAAGTTCTTGTATTTCAGAATTTGCAATGCAAGAAATTGATCTATCAAATGGCTATATTTTAGAAAAAGGTTCTGTTTATTTAGTAAAGTTGCAAGAAAACTTAAACCTTCCAGAAAATATCGAAGGAATTGCAAATGCTAAGAGCTCTACAGGCAGATTAGATTTATTCACAAGATTAATAAGTGATTACTGCGATGAATTTGACAGGGTCATCAAAGGTTATAGTGGTCCATTATATGCTGAAATTGCACCAAATTCTTTTTCAGTATTAGCTCAGCAAAATATAAAGCTAAATCAAATCAGATTTAAATTACACAAAACTTTGGATACTAAAGACATTATAGTTAATAAAATTATATCTAATCCCAAAATTTTCTCTATTAATTTAAAAAATAAAAAAAATTTGTTTATTGGTTATCGGGCGAAGTCTCATACTGACTTAATTGATTTAAGAAAAATAAATCATTATAATATTGATGATTTTTGGGAAAAAATTGAATCTAAAAATAATAAAATAGTTTTAGACCCAGGAGCTTTTTATATTTTAAGTAGTAGAGAATATGTCAGTGTATCACCAAGTTATGCTGCCGAAATGGCACCTTACCTTCCAATGATAGGCGAGTTTAGAGTACATTATGCTGGATTTTTTGATCCTGGTTTTGGGTATAGTTCTGATAATACTAAAAAATCAAGAGCAGTTTTAGAGGTAAGATGCCACGATACACCTTTTATTTTGGAGCATGGTCAGAAAATGGGTGAATTAATATTTGAAGAAATGTTAGAGAAACCCGACGTTTTATATGGTAAAAAATTAAAATCAAATTACCAAGGACAGGGGTTAAAATTGTCAAAACATTTTAAAAATTAAAAAGACTTATTCTTGTTCAACTTTCAATTTCTTCCACTTTAACATCAGCTGAAAAACCGGCTTCTATCATTTCTTTAAAATTAGGTAAATCTTTAACTGTAGTTAATCCAAAATAGTCTAGAAAATAATTAGTTGTTATATATGTAACTGGCATTCCTGGAGTATTTCGTCTTTTTCCTATGCTAACCCAGTTGGATTCTAGTAAAGTATCAATTAAACCTTTATGTAAACTTACTCCCCGAATGTCCTCTATTTCTGTCCTTGTAACAGGTTGATGATAGGCAATAACAGCCAGGGTTTCTTTCGCAGCTTTAGATAACTTGACTTTTTTTTCAACTTTTTGATTTATATGAATACTGTAGTATGGCGAAGTTCTAAAAGCGTAAGTATTTTTAATTTTAACAAGGTTCACAGCACGATTACTGTAAAAAGCCATTAAATTGTTGATAGATACATCTATGTCCTCAATAAACGGGCAGGACTTTTTTAAGTCATTTATACTTAAGGGTTCACTAGATGCAAAAATAATGGCTTCAAGGATTTTTTCATTTTCAAAATTAGCTTCATTATTTAATTCTGATACTTGAGTTTTAGTATCAGAAAATTTTTCATTTTCATTTTTATGAATAAAATTCATTTTTTAACCCTAAAATCGTTACCTTTAATCTTTAAATCAGTAAATGCAGAATTTTGTTCTAAAAGACAATCTCCTGATTTTGCCAGTTCTAAGGAAGCTGCAAAAGTAGTAGCCATAGCTGATCTTATTTTTATTTTATTATTTTTCCAATCCTTAGGTATTATCTCTTGAATAAGTATCCAGTTTTTACTTTTGAAAATAAAGTTCATTACAATATTCACAGCATCATCAATCTTAAAAATAGATTCTCTTATAAATTTCAAAGGTGAGAAAATCTTCTTACTATTTATTTTTGCAAAAGCACGTAAGATTTCTATTAATGAAGAATCTAACTTTTTAATAACTTTTTTATTATTTTTTTCAAAAAATCCTCTTTCAAAAAAATCAACTCCTAGCTTCGGTTTCATAAAAAGTTCTTCAGTAGAATTTTTAATTTCAGATAACCTTTTTAACTTGAAAGCAAGATTTTGTTCCAGTTCTGAAGAGGATAATTCTTCTTCAAAAAGATCTTTAGGTAAAAGAATTCTACTTTTCAAATAAGTCAAAAAAGATGCCATCATTAAATATTCAGCGGCTAATTCCAATTTAAGTTTGCTAGCTGTTTTTAAAAAAAACAAGTATTGATCAACTAACTCTGTTATGGATATCTCCTTTAGGTCAACTTTTTGTTTTTGAGCTAAAGATAGTAGGAGTTCCAAAGGACCATCAAAACCCTTTAGATCAACTATAAATTCATTATTAATAGGATTTGCATTAACCATTTATTTTTATATGTCCGATATTATTTTACAATCTAAGTTATGCTTTAAAACTACTTCACAGTGATCTAATGCTTTTTCATAAAAAAAATAGTTATTAGATATAACACTGTAATTATTTATGGTATTATTATTTATATTTTTTTTTATTGAAAAATTTGTTACCAAATTTAGATCATCTATTTTCTTTACTGCTAATAACTTTTTATCAGCATTTTCTGCACTCTCAAAAGATCCTAAATACAAATAAAATGACTTATCAGATGTAATTATTTCTTGGTTTTCTAAACTTTTTAAGGCTAGGTTTATAGAATTTTGAAGTTGGTTCTCCATATCTGAGGAAACTGCTTTTTCATTATTGAGTAATTCTGGCTCAATTGTATTTAATGGTTTATAATCCTTATAATCTTCTAAAGTATTACCCTCTTTTAGTGTATTGATTGATAAATCCAAATTTTCTATACCATCATGTGAGTTTTCTGCGGCAGGGATCTTGAAATCTTTATTTAAGACTGAAATTACTGGTAAGTCTTCAATCTCTACTTTACTTAATTGAACAGTCCAAATAACCATAAAATAAATTATGGTAGTTGATAAGCAAAAGCCTAAAAGTTTTATTATAATATTTACTTTTGTACCTGATTTAGCGTGCAACTCTTCTTCAACCAAAATTACCTCAATATTTAAACTGCTCTAAATTTTTTATATTTTTAATTAAATCATGTTAATATAAATAAAAAAATTTTACAACATTTCATCTACTGGGTTAACACCTAATATTTTTAATCCTGAAATAATAACTATTTGAATTGACTGAATCAAAGCTAACCTTGCAAGGGTAACTTGCATATTATCCTCAATCAAAAACTTCATGGTATGATCTATTTTACCAAGGCTTTGCAAACCATGAAAAAGCTGGGCCAGTTCATACAGATAGAAAGCTATACGATGAGGCTCATATCTGGAGGCAGAAACAAAAATTATATTAGGCCATTCAGAAAGTTTTCTAATAATTAATATCTCACTTTCACTAGATAAGTAAGTTAAATCAGTTGTAGCTATAAATTCTTTTTCTGTATTAATTCCTAATGATCTTGCCCTTTTAAGTATTGAGCATATACGAGCATTTGCATACTGAACATAAAAAACGGGGTTATCTTTTGTTTGTTCTATTGCTTTATTGAAATCAAAATCTAATGGAGCATCATTTTTACGCATTAGAAAAAGAAACCTAATTGAATCTTTTCCTACCTCATCTAATAAATCTCTCAGAGTTACATAAGTTCCGGACCTTTTAGACATTTTCATTGGTATCCCATCTTTAAATAATCTGACCAGTTGACAAAGTTTAATAATTAAATCTTTTTTACCATTTGATAATGCCTTAACAACTGCTTTCATCCTTACAGTATATCCACTATGGTCAGCACCAAAAATATCAATGATTTTATCATAATTTCTTTTAATCTTATCATAATGATAAGCAATATCTGGCGCAAAATATGTCCAATCACCGTCAATTTTTTTTATTGGTCGATCTACATCATCTCCATATAACGTAGATTTAAACAAATCTTGTTCTCTTTCTACCCAATCCAGATTATCACTCCCTTTTGGCTTTTCAAGTACACCTTTATATATCAAACCCAATTTAGAAAGGTAATCTATAGCTTCTTGAACTTTACCATTCCTATAAAGTGAGCTTTCTGAAACAAAGTTGTCCATGATAACACCCAAGTCTAATAAATCTTTTTTAATTTGATCAATCATTACACTTAAAGTGTGTTTCTTAATTTTTTCTAAATTTGGCTTATTATCTGAAGATAAAAGTGAATCTCCAAACTCATCTACTAAGTTTTTACCAACCTTTTTTAGATAATCACCTGGGTATTCATTATTATCAGCATTATATTTTTTTCCCAAAGCTTCTTCATATCTAGAGTAAGCTGACCTGCAAAGTGCTTCAATCTGAGTACCTGCATCGTTAATGTAATATTCTCTTGTTACCGAAAATCCTACATTTTTTAAAAGACTTGCTAGAGTGTCACCAAATATGGCTCCTCTTGTATGCCCAACATGTAAGGGTCCTGTAGGATTAGCAGAAACAAATTCTATATTTACTGTCTTACCTTTACCAATATTCTTAAAGCCAAACCTTTCATCATCTTCTAGAATTTTTTTGATTAATTTAATCCAAAATTGTTTATAAATTATAAAGTTAATAAAGCCAGGTCCTGCAATTTGAGCACTTTCTATCATTTGGTCCTTTTTTAAAATTTTTATCAGGTAACCTGCCAAATCTCTTGGCTTAATACTAGCCTGCTTAGCTAAAACCATTGAAACATTTGTTGATAGCTCACCAAAACTTTCATCTTTTGGCTTTTCAACGGTAATTGAATCTTTTTTTAGATCTTTAGGTAATACACTTTGGTTTTCCAACTTTTCAACCGCAAGCATTATTTTGTCTTTTAAAATATTAGTAATGTCCATTGCAAAAATTTACCCAAAAAAATCATCAAAACTTTTTTACTAACTGCTTATGTAGGTTTATAGCAAACCTGTCTGTCATACCAGAGATATAATCACCAATAATTCTTTTTGGATTTTCTAATACTTCACTATCAATTTTTTCTTGCCATTCTTTTGGAAGCAAGTTTGGATCATCATTGAAAATATCAAAAAGTTCCTTGACCACCAACGAACATTTTTCTTTTTCAAAAAGAACAACTTTGTTTCTATACATATTGTCAAAAAGAAATTTACTTATAATTTTCATCTCATCATTAGTTTTTTTACTAAAATCTATTAATTTTAATTCCTGATTTTTACAATTATAAAAATTTTTTGCTTGAACTAATTTTAATCTTTTAGAACTCTCCTCAATAAGACCAGTAACTAATTTATTAAGGAAATGACGAATAACTTCATGACATTTTGTTTTATAATTAACAGCTTTATATTTTTTATCTATGAATTCATAAGCTTCATCTATAATTGGAAGAGACTTAATATCGGATAAATTAAAAAAACCAGCGCGTAATCCATCTCCTAAATCATGACTATTATATGCTATATCATCAGAAATAGCTGCAATCTGAGCCTCAATACTAGGACTTTTTGTTAACTCAAAATTTTTTAAATCTTTAATGTATTTAAATATTTGGTCATTTTTTTTTGTTAAAGGACCATTATGTTTAATTATTCCGTCTAATGTCTCTATTGTTAAATTTAACCCAGGATGAGAGGCATACATCTCCTCTAATTTAGTCACTATTTTCAATGACTGTAAATTGTGATCAAATCCGCCATCATCTAAAAGAAGACTTTGTAATTGTTCTTCACCAGTGTGCCCAAAAGGTGGGTGTCCTAAATCATGAGCCAATGCAATTGCTTCTGCTAATTCTGAATTTGCACCCAATACTGTTGATAGCGTTCTAGCAATTTGAGCAACCTCTAATGTATGAGTTAGTCGTGTTCGATAATAATCGCCTTTACTTTCTAAAAAAACTTGAGTTTTAAATTGAAGTTTTCTAAATGATCCACAGTGCAAAATTCTATCTCTATCTCTTTGAAAATCAGATCGATAATTTGAAGGTTCCTCAGGATATTCTCTACCTTTCGATTGATTTGGTAAGATTGCAAAGTTATTCATTAAGTAAATTACTCCTTGTAACTAAAGTATCAAAGCATTATTATATCATTATACACAATCATTATATCAAAGTTCATGGAAGTTAAAATACCACCTAAAGTCACCCCTAATGCTTTTAAAAAAATTTTAGCTATTGGAGGTAAAAAATGCTTGCGAGTAGCAGTTGAAGGGGGGGGGTGTTCAGGTTTTCAATACGAAATCAGTATGGATAGTGATATCAAGGATGATGACATAATCTTGTCAGAAAATAATTGTAAGGTAATCATTGACCCAATTTCACTAGGTTTTTTATCTGGAGCAATAATTGATTTTAAAGAGGAATTAATTGGATCTAAGTTTGTTATAGAAAATCCTAATGCCACATCCTCTTGCGGTTGTGGTACCAGTTTTTCAATTTAAAAATAAGATTAAATGATTATGCAAAAGTATGAAAATTGCTAGTTTTAATATAAATGGTATTAAAGCAAGAATTCAGTTACTGAAGGAATGGCTGAAAAAGGAAAATCCTGATATAATTGGATTACAAGAGTTAAAATCTGATAATAGTAATTTGAACAAAGATATGTTTGCTGATTTAGGTTATAGCTTTGCATATAATGGACAAAAATCATATAACGGATGCGGAATTCTTTCAAAATACGAAATCAAAAATACATCATATTTCTTCAATGGAATACAGGAGGATCTTCAAAAGAGGTGGATTAGTGCTGAAATAAATGGGATTTTAATATGTAATCTTTATTTACCTAACGGTAATCCATTAGGAACTGAGAAATTTGAATATAAAATACATTGGATGAACCTTTTATATAATTACTTAAAAGAATTACAATCCATAGGTAAACCAATTGTTATAATGGGAGATTTCAATATAATTCCACAAGATATAGATTGCAAATCTCCAAAAAAATGGATCAATGATGCCTTATATGATATGGATGCTAGATCTATTTTTTTCAAAATACTAAACTTGGGTTTTTATGACGCTCTTAGGCTGAAAACATCTAATAGCAATATTTATACACAATGGGATTACCAGGCTGGTGCTTGGCAACAGAATGAGGGAGTGAGAATAGATCATTTTCTACTAAATCCACTAGCAACTGATAAATTAATTTCTTTTGGAATAGATAAATACATGCGAACCTTAGATCGACCATCAGATCATGTACCTATTTGGATTACAATGAGTTCTTAAACTTTGATGTTACAGGACCACCTGAATATATCCATGCGAACCTTTGCAAAATAAAATTAGGAAAATATCCTGCAATTTTTAAAGAAAAATGAAAAAAAAATTTCAAAAGTGGATTCTTTAAATGATACAATATCGCATTTTTTTTTGATGCCTTTTTAATTTTTTTTACTCTTAGATATCTATTATTTGTATATGTTTTCAAAAATTTTGTTGGGAAAAGTTCATCAAAATTGTATTTCAAGGATTGGCATAATACATAAGAGTCCTCAATTGCTTGAGATGCACCCTGAGCAAGATAAGGTAATATAGGGTGACAAGCGTCACCCAACAAAATGATACGATTATTGTACCATGATTTATTAAAGGGATATTCAAATAATCCCCACTTTTTTAAAGACGAAATTTTCTCAAAAACACCTTCAAATGTAATAAAATCTGAAAAGCTTTTTATTAATTCTGATGTATCTACCTTTCTGGTCCAATCTTGTTCATAAAAATTCTCTGTATTAATACAAAACACAAAGTTTATAAAAGCTTTATCTTTAATAGGATAAGAAACAGCATGTTTTCCATTTCCCAAAAAAAGAAGTGTTTTGTCTTGTAAAAAAAGACCAGGTATATTTTTAGAGGGTATTAGTGTTCTGAAAGCAACTTGTTTTAAAAATCTGGGTTTGTGATTTGGAAAAATTTTTTTTCTGACAAGTGAATTGACACCATCTGCTCCAATAACAAAATCATAGTTATAATTATGATTAAGTAGTTGAATTTTTACATTCGATGAATTTTGAGTTAGATTATTAACAGCACTCCCATAATTTATTTTTATTCCAAAATCTTCAACTTTATTTTTTAAGATAGATATAAGATCATTTCTATGTAGCTGGTAAAAACCAGCATTAAATTTTTTTTCAGCAATTTTACCTAAAGGTATTGAGGTAATTTTCTTTCCATTATGCCCGTTAATACAATCCACCATTGAGGGAAAATTAGCGACACTAGCGATATTGTCTTCTAAATCAAAAAGTCTTAGAATTCTAATAGCATTTGAGCTGAGTTGTATGCCTACCCCAGATGATATTGATTTAGATTGCTTTTCAAATATAGTTACCTTATGTCCTAACTTTTTCAACATTAGGGCACAAGTTAATCCTCCTACACCAGCCCCAACTATTCCTATATTCAACACTTGCTTACGAATATAGAATTATAAGGTCGTATAGATTTTATATTCAACCTATTCGTCTCTATGAACTCTTTCTCTTCTTTCATGTCTTTCTTGAGCTTCAAGGCTTAATGTTGCAATTGGCCTAGCATCAAGTCTTTTAAAAGAAATAGGGTCTCCTGTTTCTTCACAAAAGCCATAAGTACCATCTTCTATTCTTCTTAAAGCAGAATCTATCTTGGAAATAAGTTTTCTTTGTCTATCACGGGTCCTAAGTTCAAGTGCTCTATCAGTTTCTTCCGAAGCCCTATCAGTAATATCAGGAATATTTCTAGTATCAGTTTGCATATCTTCAATAGTTTCTTTACTTTCTTTAAGGATAGAATCTTTCCAAGATATCAATTTGCTACGAAAATATTCAATTTGCTCTGAACTCATAAATTCTTCATCAGGTAAAGAATGTTTTAGATTACTTTTATGATATAATACCATCTTTTTGACCCCCCACTCTATGTCTAGACAGTTTATTATTATTTCAATATTTGATAACAGTGTTTTAAATGGAATCAAATAGTTTGTCACTAAAAAATTTTAAATTTTGGAGAAAATAATGCAGTTTAATAATACTGAAAATTATATAACCACAGAGGATCTTGAGATGGCAGTTAATGCTGCTATAAATTTAGAGAAACCATTATTAATAAAAGGTGAACCAGGTACCGGTAAAACTGAGCTTGCAAAACAAGTTGCATTAAAATTAGGTTTAGAATTATTTGAATGGAATATTAAATCTACGACAAAAGCCCATCAAGGATTATATGAATATGATGCTGTGAGTAGACTTAGAGACAGCCAATTAGGTGACAAAAAAGTAAATGATATTAAAAACTATATAAATAAGGGAACAATTTGGATGGCTTTTTCATCAGAAGAGCGGGCAGTTCTTCTTATTGATGAAATAGATAAAGCAGATATTGAATTCCCAAATGATTTGCTTCACGAATTAGACAAAATGAAGTTTCTTGTTTACGAAACTGGTGAAATAATTTCTGCAAAGAAAAGGCCAATTATCATTATTACATCTAACAATGAAAAGGAATTACCCGATGCTTTTTTGAGGAGATGTTTCTTCCATTATATTCAATTTCCAGATCAAGAAACCTTAGCTAAAATAATAAATGTGCATTTTCCTAAAATAAAAAATAACCTTTTGCAGTCAGCGTTAGAAATATTTTTTGAAATAAGAGAAGTGCCAGGATTAAAGAAAAAACCCTCTACTTCAGAAATTTTAGACTGGATTAAACTACTTTTAGTTGAAGATATTCCTGTTTCTGATCTCAAAAAAGACCCAAAAGATATGCTACCTATACTTTATGGAGCTCTATTAAAAAACGAACAAGACGTCCAATTATTTGAAAAATTAGCGTTCATTAATAGAAATCGTTGAATTTAAAATTATTTTTATAATAATCAAAATAAAAAGGATTAATCTCTTTAAATGTTGTTAATATTAATTATTATCTTAACAGGGTCTATTCTTGGATTTTATGTTGCAAAAAAAAAGAATGGGAATTTTTTAGATAAACTCCAATATATCTCTATTTTTGGAATTATCTTTTTCCTAATTTCTATTGTTATTCAAATTTTTATTATGAGGTTTAATATTTTCTAATGTACACCAACTTTTTTTTTGATTTAAAAAAATTTGGAATCCCTGTTTCTATTCAAGAATATTTAACTTTTTTAGAATGTCTACAGAATGATCTTCCTGAATTTGAAATTGAAAAATTTTATTTTTTAGCTAGGACAACTCTTGTTAAACATGAGAAATTTTTTGATACATTTGATCAAATCTTCAGTTCCAATTTTAATGGGTATGAAAAAATAAATGTAAAAGCCATTATTGATAAAATGGAACTCCCTAATGAATGGCTAGAGAAATTAGCTGAAAAATTACTTACTAAAGACCAAATGAACGAAATTAAATCGTTAGGTAGCTTTGAAAAATTAATGGAAACACTAAAAAAGAGATTAGAAGAACAGAAAGGGCGTCATCAAGGAGGAAATAAATGGGTTGGAACAGCTGGAACATCTCCTTTTGGTGCTTATGGTTATAATCCAGAAGGAGTAAGGATAGGGCAACAAGAAAGTAGACATAAAAAAGCAGTTAAAGTTTGGGATAAAAGAATTTTTAAAAATTTAGATGAAAATAGTGAAATTGGAACTAGAAGTATGAAAATTGCTCTAAAGAGACTTCGTATGTGGGCTAGAAATGGCTTAGATGAAGAATTTGATCTAGAGAATACTATTGCATCAACTGCTCGCTCAGGTTTTCTTGACATTAAAACAAGACCAGAAAAGGAGAATGCCGTTAAAATACTTATTTTCTTTGATGTGGGGGGATCAATGGACGCCTATGTTTCGAAAATTCAAGAATTATTTTCTGCCGCAAGGTCTGCTTTTAAACATATTGAATACTATTATTTTCATAATTGTTTATATGAAGGTGTTTGGAAAAATAATAGTAGACGCTGGGAAGAACAAATATCTACTTTTGATTTAATACATAAATTTAATAAAGACTATAAGTGTATTTTTGTTGGTGATGCCGCAATGAGTCCATACGAGATAGAGATGGTTGGTGGAGCAAATGAACACTACAATAATGAAAGTGGGAGGACTTGGTTAGAGAGAGCAAGAAGTCAATGGCCAAATAATATATGGATAAATCCTACTCATGAGGATTATTGGCAGTATACTCAGTCTACTTTAATGCTACAGGAAATATTTGATAATAAAATGGTTCCTTTAACACTCAATGGATTAGACGAAGGGATGAAATTACTTAATTAAATATGTTAAAAATATTTTCTATACTACTTCCGATTTTCTTGGGTATCATAGGGTACAAAATTTCTTCCAAAAAAATGTCAAAATATTTGGAACAAAATTCATTTTCACTCAAGGATCCTATTATTAATTCCTTATTAAAAAAGGTAAGCTTTTCACTTAATCTTCCCAAAATAGAAGTTTATATTCTAGAGGATGCAAATATCAATGGTTTAGCTTCTAATGACGGGAAAGTTTTTTTAACAAAAGGTTTTTTGGATAAATATTACTCAGGAATTGTTTCGGCTGAAGAATTAATTGGAGTTATTTCACACGAACTAGGTCACTTGGCTTTGGGCCATACAAAAAAAAGAATGGTCACTTATAGCTTGCAAAATGCTTTTCAAATGGGTTTAGGTTTTTTGATATCTAGGATAATTCCTTTTGTTGGAATATATATATCATCTTTTTTTACTAGCTTGTTAACTGCAAAACTATCTAGATTGGATGAATACGAAGCTGACAAATATGCAACTGCATTAATGATTAAAGTGGGTTTAGGTATAGAACCTTTAATTTCTTTATTTGAAAAACTTGATAAATTTACTTTAGGAAATAACGAGAATTTAAATTGGTTAAAAAGTCATCCAAGTTCATCAGAAAGAATACAAGAAATTAAAAAAAATGCAGAATCCTGGAAATTATCAAAAAATATTTTTGAATGAAATTAGAAAAATTTGTTAATCGATTTTTCATCAGCAGCATTGCATAGCCATTTAAAGAAAAAATTTTTATATGATTGTCCACATAGGACAAAAATCTCATCTTCTTTTATCATCCAAAAAGCAGTACTTACTTGCCCCAACCTTGTTCTTCTAAATGAATCAGAGTTAAATTCACTTGGAAATAAATTGATAGGAGATCCTTTAGCTAATAACTCCCTCCAAAAACAACCTTTAATTGAAAAAATTGTTCTAGAACTTGAAACATCTAGCACAAGTTTTTCCATTTGCTCTAAATCATTTTCAATACTTGATTTAATAGTTTTAATCTCATCTTGATTTTTAGTAATTACCATTATTTCATTGGGGGACATCCAGGCTAAATAAAAATTTTTATTGGTACTAATTTTTAATCTGCTTGGAACTTTAAGTTTAAAAAAATCTTTAATAGTTTTTTGGAATTTCCTGTTATTTATTTCTGCTCTTATAGTTAACATACCGAAATGATCTAGAGCAGAAATATTAAACAAACTATTAGAATATACCATTTTATCAGACATTTTGTCTTTTACCTTCAATATCATAAAATTGAGGTTCAACTACAGTAGCTTTTAGTATATTTCCACTTTCTATAGGTATATCAACTATCTGTCCCTTTAATGCTTTTCCATTTTTTAGTAATGCCATAGCAATTGGTTTATCTAAAGTTGGAGAAAAATAAGAAGATGTAATGTGACCAAGAACATCCTTAGCGCCTTTTCCACCAGATTTTAAAGCATATGCTCCATCTGGTATTTTTTTTGTACTATTCTGAAGGGATAATCCAACTAATGTTTTTCTATTTATATCTTGCATAAAAATACGCTCATGCGCTCTTTTACCTATAAAATCTCGCTTTTTTTTAGATATAGCCCATTCTAAATTTAAGTCTTGGGGAATAACTGTACCATCGGTTTCATCACCGATCATAATAAATCCTTTTTCTGCTCTCATAATGTGTAATGCTTCAGTACCATATGGAGTAAGATCTAGATCCCTACCTAATTCCAAACAACGCATCCAAAAAGCTATACCATCTTTACTGGGTACAGCAATTTCAAAAGATAATTCACCTGAAAAAGAGATTCTAAAAACTCTTGCTTCAAAATTTCCTAGTTTTCCTTCAAAAAAATCTAGTGGTTTAAAATTAACATTATCTACTTTAAGACCACCTAACTTCTCTAAGAGTAACCGAGCTTTTGGTCCCGCAATTGTTATTTGAGTATACTCCTCTGTGACATTTTGAATAAATACTTTTTTATCCCACCACTCTGTCTGGTGCCACTCTTCCATCCATGAATAGACCCTATCTGAACCTCCTGTAGTTGTATGACACAAAAAAGTTTTTTCATCTAATCTTACCACTACTCCATCATCAAAAAGAAAACCATTTTCATTACACATTAATCCATATCTACATCTTCCAGGCTTTAAAGAAGACATCATATTAGTATAAATTAAATCTAAAAATTCACCTGCATCGCTACCACTGACAATTATTTTTCCTAATGTAGAAGCATCTAACATACCTAAAGCATTTCTAGTATTTTTGACTTCTCTATGAATTGCCTCTTCTAAAGTTTCATTATTTCTTATATAGGCGTATGGCCTTTGCCAGTCCGCAACTGGCTCAAAAATTGCTCCATTCTCTTGATGCCAGTTATGAATTGGTGTTCTTCTTATTGGTTTAAATAATTCTTTTCTTGCTTCACCAGCTATAGATCCAAGAGAAATAGGCGTGTAAGGTGGCCTAAAAGTAGTTGTTCCAACTTCATTTATTTCTTTTCCAAGTAAGTTAGCTAGGATTTTTATCCCATTTATATTTGATAATTTACCCTGATCAGTTGCCATTCCAAGTGTTGTATATCTTTTTAAATGTTCAACACTTTCAAAACCTTCCTGAGCTGCAATCCTTAAATCGGTTAACTTTACATCGTTCTGGTAGTCAACAAAACTCTTTGCTTTTAAATTTTCATCAGCTGCTTCTGGCACACAGAAGATAGAAGAAGTTTCACCCTTTATGCTTTTATCAATATCATAACGAATGGTTTTAGTCTTTTTTAAATTAAGTTCACTGTACAATATATTTAATTTTTTTTCTATATTAGCAAATAAATCGCTTGGCCAAAATTTCCCATCAGCAGATCCTAATACAGTAATAAAACTTCTACCAAATTCATTAATAGATGGGAAAGATTCATCTGGCACCAATGTATTTAGTTTACTGTCCCACTTTATCTTACCACCGCAATGTGACCAGAGGTTTAAAGTAGAGGTCCATCCACCCGACATTAATACTGAATCACAAATTATAGTTTCTAAAACAGCTCCCTCACCAACCACAGAGCATAACTCTACAGCTTTAACTTTTTTCTTCCCTATTACTTTTGAGATGGCCTTACTAAACTCAACTCTAATTCCTAATTTTTTAGCTTTTAATGGAAGATTTCCATCGCTTTTCTCTCTAACATCAATAACAAGGGGTACACTGATACCAGCATTGAACAATTCTATAACTGATGAATACGCTGAATCATTATTTGTCAAAACGACAACTCTGTCACCTGGAGATACACCATACAGTTTGTAAAATTCAAGAGCAGCAGAACATAACATAACTCCAGGAATATCATTACCTGCAAAAACAAGAGGTCTTTCTATAGCTCCTGTTGCTAAAATTACATGTTTAGCCCTTATTCTCCATAGACGTTGTCTTATTGAACTTTGACTATTTCTTTCCATTTGTTCCATATTTTCAGAACCAATCAAATAGCTATGATCATGAATTCCAATTATTGAAAAATTTTTCTTTACTCTAATATTTTCAAAATCAGATAATTCATTTTCTAATTTTTTGATAAATTCGAATGAATTTGAATTATTTATTTTGAATTCTTCTGAAAGAGCATATCCACCCAAAAAATGCTTTTGTTCAACTAAAAGTATTTTTAAACCTGATTTAGCTAAATTCTTTGCAGCTACTAATCCAGTTATACCTCCCCCAATAATTACCACATCTAAATGGGCATAAAAATAATCATATGAAGAACTATCTTCTTCCTTTGGAGCTTTACCTAAACCAGCAGCACTTCTTATTGTGGGTTCAAAAATATGTTTCCATGCAAACCTTGGATAAATAAAAGTTTTATAATAAAAACCAGCAGGAAAAATTTTTGAAATTAAATTATTTACTGAACCTACATCCCATTCTAATGATCCTAAATGATTTTGGGATGTAGCTTCAACTCCATCAAATAATTCTATGGTAGTAGCTGACCTGTTAGGTTCAAAATTTCCACCAGAACCTAAACTGACTAAAGCATTTGGTTCTTCTATTCCACTTGAAACTATACCTCTCGGTCTATGATACTTAAATGATCTACCTATAAGTACCTGATTATTGGCTAACAAAGCAGAGGCTAATGTATCTCCACCATAGGCAAATAAATTTTTACCATTAAATCTAAAAGAAAGTCTTTTAGTTCTGTCGATTAATTTTCCACCTTTTGAAAATCTTGATGTCATTTTATTTTCTTTCCAAAGGATATTCTTTGTTTAACAATATCCAATATTTTTTTTGGTGGATTAGTTTCTTGAGCACTATAAGTTCCAAATACTTCCATTGTTTTAGTACATCTTACGACATGAAACCATTTACCACAGCCATATGAATGCAACCATCTTTCAAAATGAATGCCCCTAGGATTCTTTCTTTCAAAGAGATAATTATAAAATTCTTGATCACTACTACCTGGCCCCATTCTCTTTAAATGAGCTTCTCCGCCAGGTGTAAGCTCTGTTTCATCAGCTTCAACTTGGCAATAAGGACATATAAACTTTAACATAAATGATCAACCTTTTACTAGTGAGCTACTGCTGCTGCAACACTTTCATCTATCATCCGACCCTCTTTGAATCTTTCTAAAGAAAATGGTGCTGCTAATTCTCCTGGTTCACCTTTTGCTACAAGTTCCGCAGTAGCCCAACCTGAACCTGGTATTGCTTTAAATCCACCTGTTCCCCAACCACAGTTTAAATAAATGTTATCTACTGGGGTTTTGGAAATAATAGGGGAGCGATCACCAGTCATATCAACAATACCACCCCACTGTCTAAGTTGTCTCAGTCTACTTATAAAAGGAAATGTCTCAATGAGTGCCCTCACAGTTTCTTCTATATGCTGAAAGCTTCCTCGTTGACTATAATTATTATATCCGTCTGCACCACCACCAATTACCATTTCACCTTTATCGGACTGACTCATATATCCATGAACTGTGTTAGCCATAACTACACAGTTCATAACTGGCTTAATAGGCTCTGAAACCAAAGCTTGAAGAGCCACAGACTCTACAGGTAACCTAAAACCGCATAATTCTGCCAAAACACTAGAATTACCTGCCACTACAAAACACATCTTTTCACAACTAATATCGCCTTTTGTAGTTTGTACAGAGGAGATTTTATTTTTATTTTTTTTAATTCCAACAACTTCACAATTTTCAATAATATCTACACCCCAACTTGAAATAGCACGTGCATACCCCCAAGCAACTGCATCATGTCTTGCTGTACCTCCACGAGGCTGCCATAATCCACCAAGTATTGGGTATCTTGGACCTTTAATATTTATTATAGGTATCATCTCTTTCATTCTAGCTGGACTAATCATTACTGTATCAACACCATATATACGATTTGCATGGCATGTTCTTTTCATAGCCCTCAGTTCATGTTCTGTTTGACATAACATCATGACACCTCTGGGGCTAAACATTACATTATAATTTAATTCTTGAGATAGAGTTTCATACAATAATCGTGATTTTTCATAAATAGCTGCAGATTCTTCTTGTAGATAATTTGACCTTATAATTGTTGTATTTCTTCCTGTATTACCTCCGCCCAACCAGCCTTTTTCTATAACTGCAACATCTTTTATTCCAAAGTTCTTACCCAGATAATATGCAGTTGCTAATCCATGACCCCCAGCCCCAACAATAATAATTTTATAATTTTTTTTTAGATTACTTTTTTTCCAAGCTTTCTCCCACCCAAGATGGTTATTAAAAGATTCTTTTACTAATGAGAATGCAGAGTATTTTTTCATAATAGATAGAATTGATTTAATTGATTGATTGGGATACGAATGATTTAAACAAATACTATTTTACAAATAATAATAATATTCAATAGAAAAATTTAATATGTTTTTATTGAAGCATTCCTTTTGATTATATAGTAATTATAGATATTTATTTCCAAAAAGTACGAATGATATGCTTTTCTTCTTTTTATTCATCATTTTAATAATAATATTGTTAGTTTATATCTTCAGAAAAGCCATCTTTCTGGTTAAAAGTGATATTTTTTATGACGATTATCCCTTATTAACTGAACTCAAATTACAACTTAAAAATTTGGATGTTGAATATAAAAAAAATGAGATAGATGAAGATGAATATAAATCCGTCAAGTTTGAAATAGAAAAAAGAATATTAAGAGAACTTAAAAATATTGATGAAAAAAAAATATCGAAATCATATTCTTCATATAACTTCAACAAAATATTCTTGCCATTTTCTATAGCTGTTGTTTTCATAACTACAGGTCTTCTTTATTGGCAATTAGGAAACTATAATATAAAGGATAAGCCTTTTGATGATATCAAATTTGTTTCAGATGAGCTTACTCAGAGTAGATTAAATCAAATTAATGCTGAAATTTTAACTGAACAAGAAGATATTAATCTACCCGAAAATAATCAATTAAGAGAACTAGTTAATCAACTTAAGGAAATCCTGAAAAATCGTCCAAACGATTTAAAAGGTTATAATCTTCTTGTAGAAAATTCTGCCAGACTCGGAGACTTTCAAACTGCACACAAAGCCTTTAAACATATTATAGAAAATATTAATAATACAGTTAATGCCTCAGATTACAGTAAACTAGCTGAATTAATGATAGCAGCCTCTGATGGTTATGTTTCTATTGAGGCTGAAAATAATTTGATAAAGTCTTTGCATTTAGATGGATCTAATAAGAGAGCTCGATATTATTTTGGATTACTCAAGCTTCAGAAAAATGAGTTGGAAGAGGGATATGAAATCTGGAAAAATCTTTTGACTGAAGAATCTGATGAAAGTCCATGGTCAATACTAATAAATCAAGATATTGCTAGGTTAGAAAATTTAATTGCATCTAATAATAATTTTCGTTCTTCAAAACAAATTAAAAAACCTACTGATTTAAGTGAAGACGAACTAGACATGATTTATGGCATGGTATCAAATTTAAATGATAGAATTGAAAATGAAGGTGGTTCATTTGACGATTGGTTTAAACTTATTAGATCTTATTTAGTCTTGGGAGAAAATGAGTTTGCTATTGAAAGATTTAATAAAGCTAAGGACATCTTTAAAGAAGATAACGAATTAATTAGACAATTAGAAAATTTAATCAAAGACTTTAATAATTAATTAATTATGAATATTTCAGTTACACAAAATGTACAAAAATTTCTAGACTGTATAAATAAAAGCGGTCCACTTGTTGGTTTTGATCTAGGAACCAAAACAATAGGTGTAGCCATATCTGATGAATCAAGAACAATAGCTAGTCCAGTAGTAGTAATCAAAAGAAAAAAGTTTTCCGAAGACCTTGAAAAAATTAAAGATTTAGAAAAAAAATACCAATTTACAGGCATTATCCTTGGTTTACCTATTAATATGAATGGAACAGAAGGTCCAAGATGTCAATCTACCAGATCTTTTGCTTCAAAAATCTCACTATCTACGAAGAATTGTATATGTTTGTGGGACGAGAGATTATCTACAGTTGCAGCTGAAAAAAGTCTTATTTCTTCAGAAATTTCTAGGAAATCTCGAGCTAAGATTATTGATAAAATCGCAGCTTGTTTAATATTACAAAGTTTTTTAAATCGATTAAATCATTTATAATTTCTTATATTGCTCATTGATAAATCCAATCATATGGATCTGAAAAAACTGGCCTAAAATAAACTACAATTCTTCCATTTGATAAATTATTTACTGAGTGTTTGTGTTTAATAACATAACTACCAAAATTTTGGTCTTTCCATTGATCAATGCCGTGAAGTAAATGTCTATCTAGTAAGTATGGTTGTTTAAAATTAGGAACAATTTTTTTAACATTACATTTTGTGAAAACTTTATTTCTGCATTCATTATATAATTCTGTGATGTCAATATCAGATATTTTATTACTAGATACACCTTCATATATATTCCTAAAAAAATTTCTAAAGATTTTATGGGATCCCTCCCATACCACTAATGAAGCATTATTTTTAAAATTATTCATAATGGGTAATCCCAAAATAAAAGCATGATATTCTTTTGCAAATCTTCTTTTTTTTGAACCTAATGGTATTATTCCATCAATATGAGAGGCAAATCTTTTAATTCTAAAATTAAAAGATTTTTCGCTCTCCAAAGTATCTTTTTTCGGGTAGCCAGGCCAACAAATTGAAACTTGTCCTTTATCCCAATATTGAATTTTAGTTCCAAAATAACTTGATATATTATTGATAATTTTTTTACTAAATTGTCTAGTACCAATCTTACCTTGAGAATTATTATCAAGAAAGTTAGTTCCCACAAACCATGTTGAACCAGATCTAAAATCTTGATCCTTAATTACATTTTGAGAAAATTTAAATTTTATTTGCTTTTTAGCCTCATTAATCCAATCATAGTGGTCATTGTCGGTGTTTAAAAAACACCATCCATTTTCACATAAATTTAACCAATTCTGTATCAAGATTTATTCCCTTTACTTATAATTATTTATCAGAAAAATTTACTGAGTTTATGGCTTTTTCAAGTATCTCTGGCTGATTGATTTTATTAATATTTTCTGAAATTGTCTTCCTAAATAACTTAGCACCTTCTAACCCATAAACAGAATTAATAAGGTGTCTTAAAACACTAGACGCTTTTCCTCCATCTAAAAGATGCTTTTCTAAGTATGGTATCATTGTTAATAGTGCTTTACGTAACTTTTTATTTTTAGACATATAAGAATTTTCAACTTTATTAAAAATTTTTTCATCAGCATTTTGAAGAATTTTACTTGGATTTTTATATGCCTCTCTACCTATCATACATCCATCCATTCCATAATCTATGAATTCAATTACTGTATTTAAATCTTTTATCTCTCCATTGATGCAAATTTCTAATTGTGAAAATTTATCTTTCATTCTTTTGACTATACCATAATTGATTGGTGGTATGGTTCTATTATCTTTGGGGCTTAGCCCATTTAAGATTGCCTTTCTTGCATGAATGATAAAAGTAGATACACCAGTATCAGATACAGTCTCAATGAAATCGGGTAAAATAATGTTTGGATCTTGATCATCAACTCCTATCCTACACTTTATGGTTATGGGAACTCCGCCAGAGAAATTTATCATGGCATCAGTACATTTAGCGACTTGCTCTTTTCTTTTCATAAGGATTGCACCAAAATCTCCAGAGCTTACTTTATTTGAAGGACATCCTACATTTAAATTAATCTCGTCGTATCCCCAATCAGCACCCAGTTTTGTAGCCTCAGCTAATAATTTGGGATCACTTCCCCCTATTTGAAGTGCTAAAGGACGCTCAGCTTTTGAGAAATTTAGTAATTTCGATTTATTACCTTTTACTATAGCTTGAGCAGTTATCATCTCAGTGTATAATAAAGTTTCCTTAGATAATAGTCTTAAAAAATATCTAAAATGCCTATCCGTTCTTTCCATCATTGGTGCTACCGAAAGAAGTCTACTAAAACTCATAATTAACCACCGGGAGTTAAAGGATGTTGCATTATTTATTAATTTAATTAATGTTGATTGATGTGATATATTAACGTGTTAATTTAATACTATGTTTCTTTCCAGAAGAAAATTTTTAAATTATATTAATTGTACTGGTTTAACAGCTATTTCAACGCCACTGTTTGGTTCAATTCAATCAAGTGATAATCATCATCTACTTAATTATTTTAAGTTTTCAGTAGGAGAAATTAAAATAACTGTTGTTTCAGACGGAGGTTTCCAACTACCCATATCTTCAATTGATATTAATAGTTCAGAAGAAAATCTAAAGAAACACCTGAAACACTATCATATGCAAGAAGATCACATTTATATGAATACTAATCTTGCAGTTATTGAGGTTGAAGATAAAAAATTATTAATTGATGTTGGCTCTGGTTCCCGTTTTATAGGTAATACAGGCAAACTTTTTGATAATTTATCCAAAGCAAATATTGATCCAGAAAGTATTACAAATGTTTTTTTAACACACGCACATCCTGACCATATTTTGGGTATTAGAGACGATTTTGATGAAACTATTTTTCCAGATGCTGAATTTATGATTTCAGAAAAAGAGTATGGTTGGTGGACTAAGAAAAATAGAGTGAATGAGGTTGATGAAACATTTATGCAGATGGTTTTATGGGCTCAAAATTCACTTAACGCAATACCTGAAATCTCTTTATTTAAAAATGAAAAATCTATTCTGCCTGGTGTTACAGTATTTGAAACCTCTGGGCATAGCCCTGGACATTCGAGCATTTTGATAGAGAGTAAAGGATCAAAATTAATCATTGGTGGAGATGTTATTAGAAATACTTATACAAGTTTAAAAAACCCAGATTTCATCCCTGATACTGACATGGATCCGGTTTTAGCACAAAAAACAAGGTTTAACATTTTAGATTTAATAACTACAGAAAAAATTCCTTATCTAGGGTATCATTTTCCTTTTCCAGGAGTGGGATACATAATTAAAAACGAAAAAATATATGATTTTATTCCAGCATCAATTAGATGGTAGTCTAAGATTTTCACCAAAATTTTGAAATAAAGGTTTAGAGACCTTGTCAGAAGAAGCATTCCACTCAGGATGCCATTGAACTGCTAAACAGAAACCAATTGAATCTTTAATAGACAAGGCTTCAGGTGTTCCATCATTTGCATAACCATCTATGATAACTCTTTTCCCTGGTTTTTTTATTCCCTGACCATGAAGAGAATTGACCATTACTTTGTTAGTTCCAAAAATTTGTTCAAAAATACTATTTTTATTTATAATCACCTCATGTCTTAGAGCAAATTGTTCTTCTAAAGTACCTTCTGGGGGCATTCTATGATTCATTCGACCTGGAAGGTCTCTTATTTCTGGATGTAATGTCCCACCAAATGCAACATTGAATTCTTGGAAACCTCTACATAAACCTAAGATTGGTTTACCTACCTTCTCACATGCTTTTATTAATGGTAAAACTAATTGATCACGGTCTATGTCAAAAAAACCGTGAGCATCCGTTGCTTTTTCTCCATAGAATGAAGGATGTACGTTGGGTCTTCCACCAGTAAATAAAAATCCATCAAAAGAGTATAGTAATTCAGCAATAGTGAAATAATTTGGTAAACTTGGAATAATTACTGGTAAAGCATCTGATACCTCAGCAATAGCCTCAATATTTATTGTTCCAGATCCTTGAGCAGGATATTTATTATCAATTTTATAACTATTACCTATAATTCCTACTAACGGTTTTTTCACAACTTTCTATTCAACCTCTTTTAATAAACTGTATGATACTGTATCTAATAAAGTGTATCTTTTTTCAATATAAAGGTCAAAAATGAAACCTATCGAAATCCATTTATCAGATTATAAAAAACCTGAGTTTGAATTTGAACAGGTGTATCTATATTTTAAACTTGATCCTGAAAAAACTATAGTAAATTCAGAAATTAAAATAAAACGTATTGTTAAAAATGGAAATAAACATTCAGCTCTTGTTTTAAATGGAAAAGAATTAAAATTAATTTCGTTAGCAATAAATGGTGTTTTATTGGACCAATGTGAATTCAAAACAAATAATGATTTGTTGGAAATTTCCTCTGATAAAATAAAGAATTCTACATTCACATTGAATTGCACGACTGAAATAAATCCTAAATCCAATACAGCTCTTGAAGGTTTATATCTATCGAATGGAATTTATTGTACTCAATGTGAGCCAGAAGGATTTAGAAAAATAACTTATTTCCTTGATAGGCCTGATGTAATGACAAAGTTTAAAGTTAGAATTGAAGGAAACTACAACTTTTTACTTTCCAATGGCAACTTAATAGATAGCGGTCAAGGTTGGGCAGAATGGAATGATCCTTGGCCTAAACCTTCTTATTTATTTGCTCTTGTTGCTGGAAATTTGAAAATTATTGAAGACGAATTTTCAACAATGAGTAATAAAAAAGTTCTTCTTCAAATTTATGTGGAAGAAGGAAATGAAGAAAAATGTCAACATGCAATGGATTCAATAAAAAAATGTATGAAATGGGACGAAGAAGTTTATGGAAGAGAATATGATTTAGAGCGATTTATGATTGTTGCGATTAATGACTTCAATATGGGGGCAATGGAAAATAAAGGATTAAATATTTTTAACTCCAAATATATATTAGCTAGTAAAAATTCGGCTACTGACATTGATTTTGAAATGATTGAGAGAATCATTGCACATGAATATTTCCATAATTGGACGGGTAATCGTATAACCTGCCGAGATTGGTTTCAATTATGTTTAAAAGAAGGATTAACTGTTTTTAGAGACCAACAATTTTCAGCAGATATGCAAAATAAAGATATTGTTCGAATTGATGATGTCGCTCTTCTTAGAAGCAGACAATTTAGAGAAGATTCTGGACCACTCAGACACTGTGTGAGACCAGAAAAATATTCAGAAATCAATAATTTTTACACTGCGACAGTATACGAGAAAGGTGCTGAAGTTATTAGAATGTTAAGTTTGATTATAGGAGAAAAGGATTATTATAAATCAGTTCAAGTATTTTTTGATAGACATGACGGGGAAGCAATTACCGTGGAAGATTGGATCAAGGTTTTTGAAGACAGCACTGGAAAAGATTTAAAACAATTTTTTCTATGGTATACGCAATCTGGCACACCTATTGTTAAAGTTACAGGAGATTTCAAAGCAGGTAATTATACCATAAAACTCTCACAAAGTTTGCCCTTTCAAAATAATAATGTTGCAGCCAAACCAATGGTAATACCTATAAAAGTATCATTTATCAATAGTAAGGGTGAAAAAATAAAAGAAGGAAAACAGATGATACTCCGTGAGGAAACACAAAATTTTGTATTTTCTGGTTTTAAAGATAAACCAATACCAGTTTATTTAAACGATTTTTCAGCACCTATTAAATTAGAAACTAGCCAAACTTTGGATGACCATATAAATATCATGAATAGTGACACAAATACGTTTTGTATTTGGGATGCAGCTCAAAATATATACCTTAACTTAGCCAAAGATATAGTCGACGGAAAAGAATCTAATGTTGCATTAGATAAAATTGTAAATAATTTATTATTACGCTTTGAAAACAATCCAGGATTTTTAGCTAAACTAATTACCCCACCATCTGAAGAAGATATTGCAGTTTTTATACTAAAAACAAAAAATCATATAATGCCGGAAACTATTTATGATGCTAGAGAAAAAATTAATCAAATGATCGCTAATAGCTTTAAACAAGATATTATTCAAACATATAATGATATCGGAGTAATAAATGATGAATTCAATAAGGTTAACGTAGGTTTAAGACTTCTGAAAAATAGGTATCTAGACCTTATGGTCATCTCGGGAAACCATCTAGAAATAGCCCATCATGCTTTTGAAAATTCTACGAATATGACAGAAACTCTTAATTCTTTAAAAATTTTAGTTAAAAATGACTGCGCCGACAATGCTTTATCATCTTTCTACCAAAAGTGGAAACATAATTCCTTATTAATAGATAAATGGTTCTCTATACAGGCGATATTTACACCAGCTTCAAATATATTACAAACTATTGAAAGACTATCTTTGCATCCCGACTTTAATTATAAAAATCCCAATAGATTTAGAAGTTTAATTGGTTCATTTGCTTTTAATAATCACAAGGCGTTTCATTCTAAAGACGGAAGTGGATATGAAATTGTTTCAAAATGGATAAAAAAAATGGATAAAATAAACCCACAGATAGCTGCCAGATTATCAACTTCCTTTGAAACAATAAATAGAATAGAACCTAAAAGAAAATCAATCATGGTCAGTTTATTAAATAACATTCGAAATTCTATGAATTTATCCAAAGATACTTTAGATATAACTGACAGAATACTTAAATTGAATTAATTTAACCTAGAATAAGATATTGAAATGACAGATATTGATAATAGTTTACCAAAAGCTCAAGTCATAGAAGGAAGTAAGCATAGCTGGGAGTTAGTTGTTGGCATGGAAGTTCATGCACAAATTAAATCCAAAGCTAAGCTATTTTCCTCTGCATCCACAAACTTTGGCAGTGAACCAAATTCTAATGTTAGCATAGTTGATGCTGCAATGCCTGGAATGTTACCCGTTTTGAATATGTTTTGTATAGAACAAGCAGTAAAAACTGGTCTTGGTTTAAAAGCTGAAATAAACCTTTTTTCACAATTTGATAGAAAGAATTATTTTTATCCTGACCTTCCACAGGGTTATCAAATTAGTCAACTCTATCATCCTCTTGTTGGTAGAGGTCAAATTACTATTAATATCAAAAATAAGACTAGAAATATTGGGATAGAAAGAATTCATGTTGAGCAAGACGCTGGTAAATCTATTCATGATATGGATCCCAATCTATCATTTATTGATTTAAATAGAACAGGTATAGGGCTTATGGAAATTGTATCTCTGCCCCATATAAGAAGTTCAGATGAAGCTACAACCTACCTAAAAAAACTACGTCAAATACTTCAATATTTAGATACATGTGATGGAAACATGCAAGAAGGATCTCTTAGAGCTGATGTAAATGTATCTGTTCTTAAGAAAGGAAATTACGAAAAATATTTGGAAACAAAAGATTTATCATATCTTGGAACCAGATGTGAAATTAAAAATATGAACTCCATTCGTTTCATTCAACAAGCCATAGATTATGAAGCCAAACGACAAGTTGGAATTTTGGAAGATGGTGGAGAAATTGATCAAGAAACTAGACTTTACGATCCTGATACGGGGAAAACAAGATCGATGCGCTCTAAAGAAGAAGCCCATGATTACAGGTACTTTCCTTGTCCTGATCTTCCACCGCTAATCATTAAGCAAAGCTGGGTTGACAATATTAAGAAGAATTTACCCGAATTACCTGATGATAAAAAAAATCGCTTTCTTGCTGAATATGGAATTAATGCTTATGATGCAGATGTTTTAACTTCAGATAAGGAAACTGCTGAATTCTTTGAAAAAGTTTCAACAAAAGAGACAGGAAAATTAGCAGCTAATTGGATTATTAATGAACTCTTTGGAAGATTAAATAAAGAAGATATTCCTATAAAAGATAGTCCCGTTTCAGCTAAAAATTTAAAAGAGATCTTATCATATTTAGAAAAAGGAGAAATCTCATCTAAGATCGCTAAAGAACTTTTTGATCATGTTTGGAAATCAGATAAATCACCATCAACTTTGATAAATGAATTAGGTTTAAAACAAGTCACGGATGAGGATCTTATAGAGAAATTAGTAGAAAAAATAATTGCTGATAACCCTGCACAGGTAGAGAAAGCAAAATTGAATCCAAAAATATTAGGTTGGTTTGTCGGACAAGTTATGAAGGAAAGCAAAGGGAAGGCTAATCCTAAATTAACGAATCAACTTGTAGCAAAAAAATTAAAATAATTGTTGGAAAATAAAAAAATTGACCCAAAAGTTTAAAATTTTACCCACTCCTAAGTTCAAAAATAAATTTTTTAATAAAAAATCAATTAATAATCAAATAGCAGAAATGCTTGAGAAAATTTTGAATGAAGAAACAAGAAATGGGTGGGAATTTGTTGATATTAAGACAATACTTGTACCAAAAAAAAAGTCTTTTTTTAACTCTTCAGGTGAGGAAAAAGTTTCTCTACTTATTTTCAAAAAAAATAATAACTCTTTAACATCAACTAGCGAACTTAAAGTAACTAATGATAAATTTCCTAGTTTGGGACCAGCTACGAAAGATTAATTAACTTGATAATTTTAAAGATAAAGCATGAATTTTATTTTTCATTTCAAGTTCTAAAGTTTTATACACTTCTTTTTGCATATTAACTCTACTCATCCCTAAAAATTTATTACTTTTCATTTCAACCTTGAAATGCGTTTCACCTTCAGGTTTTGCTCCAACATGACCTTCATGTAAATGACTTTCATCAATAACATTTAACTGATAAGGATTAAATTTTTCTTCTAACTTCTTTTTAATTATTAATCTTACTTGCATTGTATTTATACATTTCATAATGTTCGTTTTGATATTTAAAAATAAAAGATTATTTCAATATGACAATAATTAATTTTTAATTGGAAATTATAAATGAGCAGCAAAATTCCATTTGAATTCGACATATCAGTTTCTGCTGATAAGAAAAGGCGAGCCAAAAATAAAGGCTCTAGCGGCGCTTTTGAAAATTCGTCACGCCAATGTGATGTAGATGGGTGTGAATTGATTGGAAAATACAGAGCCCCAAAATCACCCAAAAATGTTGATGAATTTAATTGGTTTTGTTTAAAACATGTTAAAGAGTATAATAGAAAGTGGAATTTTTTTGAAGGACACTCCCAACAAGATTTAGAAAATCAATTCAAAGCTGATAGTGTTTGGGAAAGAAAAACATCTCCTCTTAACAGTGATGTTAATAAAGACAAAGTACAAGCTGAAGGTAAAGCTTGGGCAAGACTTGGATTAGAGGATCCATATGATCTTTTTTCTAATAAAAAAAATCCAAACTTAACCCAAAGAAAATTATTTTCAAGAAGACTTCCAGCTAGTGAGAGAAAAGCTCTTGATATCCTTGGCGCTAACGATACTACTACAAAAAGTGAATTAAGAAAAATATACAAAGAGATGGTTAAAGACTTACACCCTGATAGAAATTCTGGTAGCAGAGCAGATGAAGATCGTTTATCAGAAGTCGTTTGGGCATGGGATCAAATAAAATCAAGTAAAAGTTTTAAAGATTAATTAATTTTAACTAATTTAGTTTTATAAAATGGGGCATCATTTATGAGTGAAGTAATTCCAACTAAGACAATAGATATAGAGAAAACATTCAATATAGAATCAAAAATGAGTGTTAAAGGCTTTGAAAATTCAACCGATAGGGTTCCTGAGATAGATAGTTCATATAGATTTTCTAGAGAGACTACTTTAGCAATTCTTGCTGGTTTTCAATATAATAGAAGAGTTATTATTCAGGGTTACCATGGTACTGGAAAATCCACCCATATTGAGCAGGTTGCTGCAAGACTTAATTGGCCATGTGTAAGGGTAAATCTAGACAGTCATATAAGCAGAATTGATCTTATAGGAAAAGATGTAATTAAATTAAAAGAAGGTAAACAAATTACTGATTTCCAGGAAGGTATATTGCCCTGGGCATTACAAAACGCATGTGCTTTAGTTTTTGATGAATATGACGCAGGTAGACCAGATGTAATGTTTGTCATACAAAGGGTTTTAGAGACTGATGGAAAACTTACTTTACTTGACCAGAATCAAATTATCTCTCCTAATAAACATTTTAGATTATTTGCGACATCAAATACTGTAGGGCTAGGAGATACAACAGGACTATATCATGGGACACAACAAATTAATCAAGGACAAATGGATAGATGGTCAATTGTTTCAACCTTGAATTATCTACCAAATGATCATGAAATGGATATAGTATTGAGCAAATTACCATCAATGTCTTCAAATGAAGGAAAAAAAATAATATCACGAATGATTGCAGTTGCAGAACTTACAAGAAATGCTTTTGTCAATGGGGATATTTCAACTGTAATGTCTCCAAGAACAGTTATAAACTGGGCTCAAAACCTAGAGATTTTTAAAGACATTGCTTTTTCTTTTAGAGTTACATTCCTGAATAAATGTGATGAGTTAGAAAGAACAACAGTAGCAGAATTTTTTCAAAGGTGTTTTGATCAAGAATTACCGGAGAGTTTAATGAGCTCAACAGATATTAATAGTAAAGCTCAAGATGAATAAAAACAAATCTTCTACTGAAACAGTTAAAAAAGCATTAAGTGAAACAACAAGAGCTATTTCTAAGAAAAGTGATTTAAATGTTAGTTTTGAAAGTGAAACTAACAAACATGACCAAACTAATGTTCAATTATCAAGAATCTCAAATAAAAAAACCAAAAATGAGATCCTAAATGCTAGAGGTGAATCTGATGCTCAAGCTCTGTTCATTAGATATCATGATAAAAAAATTGATCAAAAATATGCTCCACAAGGAGATATAGCATTAAATTTGTTTAATGAAATGGAGCAAGCACGTTGTGAAGCTATTGGCGGAATTATTTATCCAGGTGCTGCTAAAAATATTGAAAATAATGTTGAAAAAAAAAGCAAAAAGTTTTTTGAGAATTCTGAGCCAAACAAAAAATTTCCTCTGCAAGATTCTTTAACACTTCTCATCAAAAAAAAAGCTTCAAACTTAAAGCTCTCTGAAAACTCTGAAAAGGGCTTAAAAATGTGGGAAGATTTTATATTAAATGAGAGTAAAAGTAATTTTATAAAGATTATAGAATCAATATCAAACCAAGAAGAATTTGCCAAATTAAGTAGAAATATAATCAAAGATTTAGGCTACGGAGATCAATTAGGAGATGATCCAAATAAAGAAGATAATGCAGAAAATGATAATCAAAAAGATGAAAGCAACAGTACTGACAATTCTGATGAAAATGATAATGCTGAACAACAACTTCCAGATGAAGTTGAAGAGTTAGTTTCAGAGAGTACTACAAGTGATGATCTTTCTGTAGAAGAGGAAGTTAATGAAGTTGAATCTCAGGAAGAAAGTAATGAGGACGAAAATAATAGAAAAATAACTAATACTTTTTTTTCCGAGGCTGATCCTAATTATAAAGTTTTTACTAACATATATGATGAAGAAATTTTAGCAGAGAATCTTGCAGATGAAGAAGAACTTACAAAACTTAGAGTTTATCTAGAGCAGCAGCTTGATCAAGTCAAAGGAGCCGTTTCAAGACTCGCGAACAAATTACAACGAAGACTTCAAGCTCAACAAAATCGATCCTGGAAATTCGATCTTGAAGAAGGCTTTTTAGATGCTTCTAGACTGGCTAGGATAATTACAAATCCAACAACACCCTTAACTTATAAGCAAGAGAGTGAAATTGATTTTAAGGATACAGTGGTTACTCTTTTGATTGATAATTCAGGTTCCATGAGAGGTAGACCAATTTCAATAGCAGCAATTTGTGCGGAAATAATCGCCTCTACATTGGAAAGATGTCAAGTGAAATGTGAAATATTAGGTTTTACAACTAGAGCTTGGAAAGGTGGAAAATCAAGAGAGGATTGGCTTTCTAAAGACAGACCAAATAATCCTGGCCGCCTCAATGACCTTAGACATGTTATCTACAAACAAGCAGATGTTCCTTTGCGAAGAGCGAAACTAAATTTAGGTTTGATGATGAAAGAAGGATTGCTAAAAGAAAATATCGATGGAGAAGCATTAGAGTGGGCAAATAAACGATTATCTAAAAGAAGTGAATCTAGAAAAATTTTAATGGTTATTTCAGATGGAGCTCCAGTTGATGATTCTACTCTCTCAGTTAATTCTTCAAACTACCTTGAAAATCATCTCAAAAATGTAATTACGATGATTGAAAAACGCGGTTTAATAGAAGTCATCGCAATTGGTATTGGACACGATGTAACGCGATATTATCAAAATGCAATAACTATAACAGACATAGAACAGTTAGCTGGGGCCATGACAGAACAATTAGCAAGACTTTTTGATAAAAAAGAAAAAAAGCTTAAAGTAGCCTAGAATAAAAAAGTATGAATATTTAGAAATGATAAATAGTTTTACAAATACAAGTACTGAGGACATTAAAAAAAAGAATAATTCTTTATCATCTGCTACAGCTAAAATAAAATCTGTAAGAAACTTAATGTCAAAATATAAAATTGGGGCTTATTTAATACCCAGAGCGGATTGCTTTCAGGGTGAATTTATTTCAGAAAATGATAATAGACTAAGATGGATAACCAATTTTTCTGGCTCAGCTGGTCTGTGCATAGTCACTATGAAAACTATAGCTCTTTTTGTAGATGGTAGATATACCATACAAGCAGAAAATGAAAAAAATAGCTCAAAAATTATAGTTTATAAACTCAATAAAATAATCATAGCAAACTGGTTAAAAAAAAATGTCATTAGTTATGATAAAATAGGTTTTGATCCCTGGTTACATACATGGAATGAAATTCAAAATCTAAAAAGTGAATTTAGGGGTAAGTATAAATTCAAAAAAGTTAAGAATATTATTGATAAAATATGGATAGATAAACCTAAAGAAGAATATCATAAAATATTCAAACTTTCCGATAAATATACAGGACATTCATATACTGCAAAACTTGCCCAAATAAACAAGTTAAAAAACAATATTAAGGTAGACTATATTATCTATACTCTCCCTGAATCCATTTGTTGGTTAGCTAATATAAGAGGTTTTGATATTCCTAACACTCCAATTGCGCAATCATATGCGATCCAAGAAAAAAACGGTGACCTTGATATATTTATAAAAAAAGAAAAATTAAGCAAAGATTTAGTTGAGAATTTTGGTCCAAAAGTTAATTTTTTTGATATAAGTTTTTTCTCGAAAAAACTTAAAAAATTAAAAGGAAAAATTTGGTTAGATGGAAACAACTGCCCTACAGCAGTTAGAAGTTTAATATCATCAAAAAGAAATAAAATTTTTAATGAATTAGACCCAGCTTTATCAATAAAATCTATCAAGAATAAAATAGAAATTCGAAATAGTAGAATTGCTCATAAAAAAGATGGGTTAGCTATGATCAATCTCCTTTATTGGATAGAACAAAAAAAAAGAAGCCGAATTTCTGAAATAGATATAATTGAAAAACTAGCTGAATTTAGAAAAAAAAATACAAATTATTTTGGACCTTCCTTTGATACAATTTGTGGCTCAGGACCAAATGGGGCTATAATTCATTATAGAGCTAATTCAAAAACAAATAGAATAATTAAAAGTGGTGATTTGGTTTTAATTGATAGTGGTGGACAATATCTTGAAGGTACCACTGATATTACAAGAACTATAGGATTTGGAAAAGTAAATTACTTAAAAAGAAAACAATACACACTCGTATTGAAAGGTATGATTGCTGTTTCTAAATTGAAATGGCCATTAGGTTTAACTGGAAAAGACTTAGATAGCATTCCTAGGTACCATTTATGGCAAGAAAACTTAGATTATGAACATGGAACCGGACATGGTGTAGGATCATTTCTTTCGGTACATGAAGGGCCACAAGGATTATCAAAAAGAAACGAGGTAGAACTAAAATCTGGTATGATAGTTTCAAATGAACCAGGATATTATTTGCAAAACAGTCACGGTATAAGAATCGAAAATCTACTTTTAATAAAGGAACCAACAGAACAATCTCAAATTGAAAAAATTAAAACTTTATCTTTCGAAACATTAACTTACTGTCCATTTGATAGATTTTTAATAATAAAAGATTTACTTACTATTCAAGAAATAGAATGGATAAATAGTTATCACCAAAAAGTAATTAAAAAATACGAAGCAAGATTAGATGGTGAAAAAAGATCTTGGTTAAATAAAATCTGTTCAAAACTATAATTTTATTTTTTTCTAATCTTTATTTCTTTACCAATTTGTAACGGCAAGTTAAATATTTTACAGTTCTTTTTATAATCTTCTATCCTGTTTATGACATCGATGTCATATTCAACTGATTTTCTTATATTCAAATCAACATTAATCAATAGAGTTTCGCAAACAGCAACTTGCTTATTTGTATTAAAATTTATCATTTCTAAAACTAGGTGAATCTTTTTATTATCTGAATTTATTAAATAAATCTTAGTAAAAAATTCGTCAGTTAGTCTTAGTTCGTCTAAATAATGGTAGTTAGCCTGAAGAGAATAAGGTCCTTTTTTTTCTTTTTTTACATATGTTGGACCAATTTCTAAATTTTTCTCTAAAAAATCATCCAAAGCTTTATCAAAAGCAAGTGTATAATAAGCAACATTCATATGACCATTATAATCAATCCACTCTTCACGAACACTTTGAACGTTACTTTCAAAAAGTTCAAAATTATTTTTTTTGGTATACATATTCTAAGCTCTTCACTTTTTCCGAAATAATGTCAATATAAGATTATTAATACATAATAGCAAAACAACTTTATGAAATAAAATGACAATAGAAAATGCAATAGAAAAAGTAGGAAAAATTCTTAACGGACGTTTAAGTACTGGAATTTCTATAAGAAAACAACATGGAACAAATGAAACTTATTTTCCAGAGATCTTACCAGATGCAGTAGCTTTTGTTAATAACTCTAAAGAAGTATCAGATATTGCATCTATTTGTAATCAAGAAGAATGTCCTATTGTAGCGTGGGGCACTGGTACATCATTAGAAGGAAATGCTTTAGCAAAAAGAGGCGGTATATCTTTAAATATGATGAATATGAATAAAATCCTTAATGTTAATTCTGAAGATATGGATGTAGTTGTACAACCAGGTGTTACTAGAGAGGACTTGAATTCTTTTATAAAAGACAAGGGCTTATTTTTTCCTGTTGATCCCGGAGCAAATGCCTCACTTGGAGGTATGGCGGCAACAAGAGCCTCAGGTACAACGGCAGTCAGATATGGTACAATGCGGGAAAATGTCTTAGGTTTAGAAGTTGTATTAGCAAACGGAAAAATAATTAGAACTGGTGGTAGATCAAAAAAATCAGCAGCTGGATATGACTTAACAAAACTAATCGTTGGATCCGAGGGTACTTTAGGATTAATAACAGAGCTTACTTTAAAACTACAAGGAATTCCAGAATCGATATCGGCTGCTATATGTTCATTTCCCTCTGTTGATAATGCAGTAAGAACCGTTATTCAAACTATACAAATGGGAATTCCTATGGCTAGAATGGAGCTTGTAGATTCTCAAACGATAGAAGCATGCAATGATTATTTCAATGAAGATATGCATGTATCACCACATTTATTTTTAGAGTTTCATGGTTCAGAAGATTCAGTAAATGAACAATCCAAATTAGTTTCTGAAATAGCAGAAAGTTTTTCAGGTTCAAATTTCAAGTGGTCTTCAAGACAAGAAGAAAGAAACAAACTTTGGAAAAATAGACATAATGCATTTTATGCCGTAAAATCAAAATATCCAGAACATAACGCAATTGCGACCGATGCTTGTGTACCTATTTCAGAACTAGCCAATCTTATTGATCAAACAGCAAAAGATATTGAAGAAAGTGGAATTCCAGGCCCTATATGGGGACATGTAGGAGATGGTAATTTTCATGCAACCCTACTTATTAAAAAAGGAAATTTAAAAGAAAAAAAAATAGCACAATCCATAATTCATAGAATGTGTGAGAGATCTTTAGAACTTGGGGGTACAGTAACAGGAGAGCATGGTATTGGGATGGGTAAACTTAACTTTATGGAAAAAGAGCATGGTTATGCTTGGGATATTATGACGACAATTAAAAAGACTTTAGACCCAAATTTAATTCTAAACCCTGGAAAAGTTATAAAGTCAAATTAAATGAGAGAATAAATAATTCCAAATTCTTAATAATGTTACTTAATAAGAAAAATGATCTAACCAAAAAAAAAATAGGGTTTATTGGTGTAGGCATCATGGGTGAAGGTATGGTGTATAAGCTAATCGAAGCTAATCATAAACTATTTGTAAAAAAAAATAAAAATCCCAATCCTATTAACAGAGTAAAAAAAAAAGGTGCATTCGAACTTAAAACAATCAAAGAGATTGTAAAAAAATGTGAAATAATCATTTTATGCCTACCTAATTCAAGTGTAGCAAAAAAAATAATTCTTGAAATAGGTCAAACATGTTCAAAAAAGAAGCTAGTAATTGATTGTACAACAAATAATTATAATTCTGTTTTGTATTTTAAAAAGCTATCCAAAATTTATAATTTTAATTACGTTGAAGCACCTATATCAGGTGGTAGTTTACAAGCAAAAAATGGAAACTTAGGCGCCTTTATTGGATCTAACAAAAAAAATTTTAGAGAAGCAAAACAAATACTAAAACCTTGTTGTAAAAAAATTTTAAGAATAGGTAAGATAGGTATGGGGACAAAAGCAAAGCTAATCTCTAATTTTTTAGCACTAGGAACATCAACTCTTGTTATAGAAAGCTTAAAAATTGCAAAAAAACTAAGTATTAACTGGAAAAAATTTTATAAATTATCTTCTCTTGGATCCGGTTCTTCAAAATCATTGGATAGAATTGCTCCAAAAGCTTTACAAAAAGATTATGATAGTTATTTATTCACGATTGAAAATACCATAAAAGATCTCAATTATATGATAAAAATATTTAAAGAATATAAGGATATAAAAAAAATAACACGAACCTTACTCAAATTCTACGTCAAAGACAAAAAGAAATATGGAAGCAAAGCTTTTATCAGTAATAGGTTGAAAGAATAGATTTATTTTTTAAACCTATTTATGTTATGGCATTAACTTTTCAGCTGCTGCAATCGCTTCTTTTGTAACCACCTTTCCTGAAATCATTCTAGCTAATTCCTTTTTCTTATTATCTTCATCCAACTCTCTAGTAAAACTAATTGGAAATCCGTCTTCAGTAATTTTTTTACTAACTTTCCAATGTTTATTTGCTTTAGCAGCCACTTGAGGGGAGTGTGTTATAAGTAAAATCTGTTCAGTTTTTGACAAAATTGATAACCTTTCACCTACAGACTCAGCTGTAGCCCCGCCAATGCCTCTATCAATTTCATCAAAAATCAAAGTTAAACCTTCTGTTTTCTTTGCCAGAGAAACTTTTATAGCTAAAAGTATTCTTGATAATTCACCACCAGACGCAATCTTTTCTAAATCTTGAACTGCTAAATTATTGTTACGCATAAGAAAAACAATTTCATCTTTTCCAATAATTGTTTTTTCTTTTTTCTCATTACAATTGATTAAAAACTTTATTCCATCCATTTTCAAATGTGACAATTCATGATTAACAATTTTACTAAGTTGTTCACTTTTTTCTTTTCTAATATTAGAAATTAGATTAGCAATCTTATCATATTTATTTTCATTTTCTAATAAATCCTCGTTTATTGATTTAATTTCTTCATCAAAATTGTCAAATTCATGAAGATCCTTTTCTAATTCTGTCTTCAACGATATTAATTCATCAGCAAAAACATTATGCTTTCTTGACAATCCTCTTATTTCAAATAGCCTATCTTCGATATCTTCCAAGCTCATGTCACCATAAGAAAAGTTTTTAAGTAATTCTTGGATATTTCTTTCAGCTTCATCTAAGTTATTAATAATGAGATTTAAACCATCTATAGATTCATCTAGTAATTTGTTTTTGGAAAGTAATTCAGATATTTTTTCTAATTTAATAATACTAGTTGTAATATTTTTATTTGTTTCATTTTGAGTAATTAAATCATATGATTCCTTGAGATATTCTATAATTTTATTTGATGATTTTAATGTTTTTCTTTTAATTTCTAATTCTTCAAATTCTCCAGGCATTAAATTTAATTTTTTCAGTTCCAAAAATGACTTTTTTTTAAACTCTAATTCTTCTAAAGATTTATTTTTGAGTTTTATTAAGTTAGATAATTTTTCTTTGTGACCATTTAATTTGGACCAAATTTGTTTTAGTTCATTTATTTTTTTTTTATTCGAACAAAAATCATCCAGTAAGTTAATATGATTTTGTTTTCTTAAAATTTTGGAATTATTTTTTTGATCAACAAATTCAATTATCTTTTCGCCCAAGGATTTCAATATCTCAGTCGTACAATTTATATCATTAATGTAGGACTTTTTCCTTCCATCACTAAACTCAACTCTTCTTACAATTAAGGTTTCTAAAACTGGAATGGATAGCTCTGAGATAAAGTCTACAACATCACTCATACCATCTATTCCAAACTCAATAGTGACTTCTCCTCGTTTTTCGTTTTCTTTCAAAAGGCTCCTTCTAGTTTTATTTCCCATAACAAAATCAAGACAATCAAAAATAATCGATTTTCCTGAACCAGTTTCACCAGTAAAAACATTTAGACCACTAGAAAAAAATATTTCTGCTTTTTCTATCAATAACATATTCGTTATGGAAAGTGATTTTATCAATTTTAATCAGCCTTGATTCCGTATTCCTCTTTAAGATTTGACGCAAGAATGTTCCACTCACTGTTGGGAAAATCTTTTTTAAGTATTTCTGAATAGTCCAGTACTTTGTTATTTACCCCTAACATAATATAAGCTTCTATTGATCGAAAAATTGCCTCAGGATAATATGGAGTATTTTTATGTTCATTAATAACTGTTTTAAACCTCTTAATTGCAGATATCGGATTATTTCTTTTTAAATAATATCTTCCAACTGCAACTTCTTGTCCAGCCAATTGATTTTTGGCAATTAAAATATTTTCTTTGGCCTTTAAAGTATATTTACTTTTTGGATAAAGTGTAATTAGTTCACTAAATTCTCTTATTGAATCTCGAGTAGCACCCTGATCCCTTTCAACATCTATAATCTGTTCAAAATAGCTCATTCCTATCATATATTTTGCATATGCTGCATTGCTGTCATTTGGATAAAGATCTAAGTATTTTTTTGATATAGTTCTCAGTTCATTAAATTTTGAACCTTTATGAAATGAGCGAATGGAGATCGGAAGA
>ENA-OSEY01000034-OSEY01000034.1-marine-metagenome-genome-assembly--contig:-NODE-34-length-99999-cov-4.709463_pt1 | contig 99999 bp, 74 predicted proteins | sample MGYA00248465_ERZ534230 | MGnify/ENA primary metagenome ERZ534230 (study PRJEB26409, sample SAMN06344110) | marine metagenome | isolation source: Sea water from surface | place: Atlantic Ocean:Southern... | reverse complement strand
ACGCCATAGAAATTATTGTGTTTCACAAATGCACTAAATCTTTCACCATATTCGCTATATCCCAAAGAATATGTGTCAATTGGCGCATGATAACTATTTGCAAAATAAAAATGACCTGAGCAGTCCTCAAATTCGCTAGTTAAAAAATTAACCATATTCCAACCCATATGAGGTATAGCTAGTTTTGGATTTGAAAATTTTTTTACGACTCCAGGTATTAAGCCCAAACATGTTTTATTTTCCTCATCAGAGTGTTCATAAAGAACTTGCATGCCAACACAGATCCCTAAGACCGGTTTGTTGAAATCTCTAATTCTATCTTCGAGAGCGAGCTTACGTATGTTAGACATGACATTTCCCGCTGCGCTTACACCTGGGAGGATTAATGCGCGAGAATTCGAAAGGTCACTCCAAACTTTTGAAATGCGATATTTAAGTTTAATTCTTTCTAGCGCATAAGTGAGTGATTTCAAATTAGCGCCTCCACAGTCAATAATTCCAATCATAAAATTCCCTTAGTGGAGGTTGCTTGTTGCTTGTTGATTTTCAAGGCTTCCTGGAAACTTTTACCCAAGCATTTAAAAAGTATTTCGATCATGTGATGAGAATTTTTCCCATCAATATCAATGTGGCACGAAAATTTAAGATGTTTGACCAGTGTGTCTAGAAAATGAGTTAGCATTTCTGAAGGAAAATCGCCAATATATTCACTCAATTCAGGAATTTTTAAATTGAGATTACTGCGAGTGCATAAATCAATATCTATTTGAGCTCTTGCTTCATCCATAATCAAAGTGCTTGATGCATATCGATTAATGTTTGACCTTTCACCCATGGCTTGCGATAGGGCATCTCCGAGAAGTATTGCGGTATCCTCAATCGTGTGGTGTGCATCAATCGCTAAATCACCCGTGGCTTTCAGGTATATATTTATGAGTGAGTTTTTAGAAAATTGATCAAGCATATGATCGAGAAATTTTACGCCAGTATCTACTTTATATATGCCCGTGCCATCGATTTCTATCGACGTATAGATAGACGTCTCATTGGTCTGTCTTTTTAAAAATACTGATCTTGGTTTTTTAGTAGCTATTTTCTTTCGGATAAAGACCGATTGCGTATGTGCATCCAGCTGCTCGAGTTCACTGAGTTTCATTACAGTTGGAGCCAAATAATTAAAAGCAGTAGCATTACAATTCTGAAATGATATCTTCTTCATAAAATCAGATACTGATAAACCTGATTCGGATCTCGCCCAACCTCCGGTTGGTAGAACATGATTCGTCCCAGAGGCGTAATCACCGAAGGCAACGGGAGTCTGACTGCCGCAAAAAACTGAACCGGCAGAGTAAATCGAATCAACATAGAGAGTGAAATCATCATCGAGGAGCACCAAATGCTCGGGTGCACAATCATTGATCATCTCAATTGTATTTTTAGATGACTCAGTTTTGATCAACAAAATATTTTTGACTGCTTCTGTCAATTGATCTTTTCGTTTGAGTGAACTCACTTGCTGAGTTATTTCTCTTTTGATTGATCTCAAAACTACTGATGATTCTGATAAAACAAATGCACAGGAATCTGCGCCATGCTCTAACTGAGATAGCACATCACTTGCTGCAATTTTTGCTTTATTTTCATCATTAGTGACGACCATAACTTCACTTGGACCTGCGTACATATCGATCGCTATTTTTTGCGAAACATAGTTTTTCGCTTCAGCGACATAACTATTCCCAGGACCAAAGATCTTATTTACCTTTGGAATCCCACAATATCCATTCGCCATTGACAAAACAGCTTGCGCTCCTCCAATCTTGTAAATATTTTTGATTGAAAGCTCTTTTGCTACCCATAGTATCGCTGGATGAATCGATCCGAACTTATCAGGTGGCGTGCATATAATTATTTGCTCACAACCAGCTGTAATTGCGGGAATCGCTTGCATTAAGAAAGATGAAATTAAGGGTGCTGTTCCACCCGGAATATACAAACCAACACTTTTAATAGGTACGTATTTTTCCCATATGCTCAATCCATAGATTGGTTTTATAGATTTACTAATTTTTTGTTTTTGTGATTCTGAGACAAAAGTAATGTTTTTTATTGCCTCGTAAAGGGCAAATTTATCGCTATCACTAATTAGTGTTTCAGAGGCAAGTATCTCGGCTTCTCCAACTTTAAGCTCAGATGGACTTTTGATACCTAAAAGTTCATCGATTTCTTTAAGACCGTTAATAGGGTCTCGGCAAAGGATATTGTCAAAATTTTTGACTGTGAGTAGAGCATCAGATTTTGTACTCTGACGTCTCCATGAGATGTCATCACTTGAATTAACTTGTTTCATTTAATGTGCCAATTTTTCGATTGGAAGAACTAATATTGAACTGGCACCTTGAAATTTAAGCGCTTCAATTGTTTCCCAGAAAATCTCTTCTTTACAAACTGAGTGAATTGCAACTTTATTCTTATTAGCGAGCGGAATTACTGTTGGTGATTCTGCAGCAGGCAGAAGATCTACAAGTGATTCTATGTCCTTTGAATCTGCATTAAACATAATATACTTACTATCAGAGGCCTCGATTACTGAATTGATTCGCGATACTATTTTTTTTATTAAAGCAGATTTTGAAACTTCGATTTTAGATGATTTAATGAGAAGGGCTTGGGATTCTAGAACGGTGTAACACTCCTCCAAATTGTTAGATTCAAGTGTTATACCGGTAGATACGAGATCACAAATCATATCTGAAATTCCTACAAAAGGCGTTAATTCGACGGAGCCATGTATCTCCACAATTTCCGCATTGATACTATTTTTAGAGAGATAATCCTCGACAATCGCAGGATATGAGGTTGCTATCTTTTTATTGTTTAAATCAGCATCGATTAGGTCTTTTGGCTTTGCGAATGCGAGTCGGCATTTAGAAAATCCTAGCTTAGTCTCTCTTTCGATATTTAATGTTTTGTCCGCGAGAAGTTTTTCTTTTAAAACGTTTTCTCCAACAATTCCTAAATCGGCTATGTTTTGATGAACTAGCTTGGGAATATCGTCATCTCTAACCATCAATATGTCCACCATCATATTGGATGATCGCAAAAATAATTTATCAGATGATTTATTGAACGAAATCCCACACTTCTTCAAAAGTTTGGTGGATTCATCTGACAAGCGACCATTTTTTTGTACCGCAATTCTTACTCGATCAGTCATTATTAATTAAACTTTTATATCCTTCGTTATTTTCATTAAATAGGAATCTTGCAACTCTCGTTACTGTCGCTGTCGAAGCACCAAGTTTTTGCGCAATCTCTCTGTATGAATATTGTTTCGTTGCAAGTAGCTTCGCGACCTCCCATCGCTCGGTTAGCGTGGCGATCTCTTTGGGTGTGCAAAGATCTGATATAAAAGCTTCTGCTTGCCGCTCTGACTCTATATTTGCTATAACTTTAAATAAATCCATGTTTCAATTATAATTGTTTTAGCGTAGTAACACAATAAAACAAATAAAGATTATGAATTCTACGATGCCAATACTTGCAATATTCGACTTAGATAACACGCTTCTTCGCGGTGATTCTGATTATGAAATGGTTAATTATCTGATTGATAAAAATTTTGTGGACGAAAAATATAGACAGATTAATGAAGATTATTTTAATGATTATGGCGATGGTAATTTAAATATTGACGAATTCTCTAAATTTTCACTCAAGCCGTTTATTGGAATGACAAGGGTAGAAATCGAAAAGCTTGTCAAAGATTTCTACTATAGTTCACTTGCCTCAAAGATTAACAACACTGTCTTATCAATTCTTGAGGGACATCGCAAAAAAGGACATAGCATACTTATAGCGAGTGCAACAAATAGTTTAATCGTCTCTTATGTATCTAAAATGCTCGGTGTTGATAAATTTATATCATCAGAAGTATTGTTTAGATCGGATTTGTGCACAGGCCTTATTAAAAAACCTCATGCATTGGGAGAGGGAAAACTAGTTTTGGTTAAAAAATTTGTAGAAATGACTAATTATGAATTTCAGAATTCTTTTTTCTATTCTGATTCCATCAATGATCTCCCTCTGCTTAGCGCAGTAGGTTATCCAATTGCTATAAATCCAGATGAAAAGCTCATGTCAGTATCTAATTTAAAAGGTTGGAGAATACTTGAAAATTAGCTTCGGTTTATCTTTTCAAAACTTTTAGAATTTCTTCTACTTTAGTATCGAAGTCGCTTTTTTCAGCAAGCGTTTCTTTGACGCATTCTTTCAGATGAGTTTTTAATATCTTTGCCTCTACGCTCTTTATTGAATTTTTGGCAGCCTTCAATTGATCAAGAATATCAATGCAATATTTCCCATCATCGATCATGCGAGAGATGCCTCTTATCTGTCCTTCTATTCGATTGATACTAGCAAGTTGATCTTTGTGACATGGATGTGTCATTTAAATAATCCTCGGGATAATGTAGGTAAAAATAGTTGCAAATAAAAACACTGCTGTTGAGGCATAATAAAGATATCGTGATCTCTTTCTTTGAGCCATACAAGTGGCTCCAAGAGCAGGATCTACTGGGCATGGAAGATGATAAGTTCTGTAATTAATTACGCCTGCAATAATGAGAGCGAATAGTGCAAACAGGGTAATATAAATTTTATATTTTGATAAAGTTACAAGAAAAGGAAATATCGTTATTAAGCTCGCAAAGCTTGCTCCTGCGCCAACCAAAACAAACAATGAGGGTAAGGCACAACAGATTAATGTCGATGACGAAGCAAATAAAGAGATGATGTTTGCAGATTTGTCGTTCATGTCAGTGAATCGTCCTCAAATCTCCAGAATCTCTAAGTCAGTTGCATTTTGACCATTAATTAAAATTTTATTTTTTATTTCATCGAAGTCGATTGCTCTTGATTTTTCATAAGCAACTAAAACTTTTCCTTTTGCTAAATCAACATCAATTGCTAGGACGCTTTTATCTTTTTTAAATGTCTTCTCGATACCTCTCGCACAGAAATCACAAACCATCCCTGTGACACTCACCACTGCGATATTGCATGACGACAAATTTTTTGTAAATTTATTAAATCGATCTGGATCAACTTGGAGATCTTTGCCATCGATCATTCTTTCACTAGCATGATCTTTATGAGAGTGATGCTGATGATCCATGTGTCCCTCATGATCCATGTGTCCCTCATGATCCATATGTCCCTCGTGATTCATGTGTCCCGCATGATTCATGTGTCCTTCATGCTTATGTTCCGTAGCTTGCATTTTTGGCTCATCGCTCACTGCGCCAAGGTTTACCATCAATAAACACAACAAAAATAAGTAATTTTTCATAATTTTCCTCCTAAAAACGATACATTAAATGTGCGTCAAGTTTTGTTTTGTTGTTATATCCTACTTCTAATAGAAAATCTCCTTTAAACAGCTTTAACATGGGATAAATAGACCAGTCATTATCAAGAGTGTTCTTTTTTGCTTTCATCATAATCCATGTGTGGATATCACCATATTCACCGAGGTATGGAGCAATACCTAATTGAACAAACCGATCCGAATAACTTTGACTGCTTACTTTTGCATTTTTATACGAAAAACCAGCATACAACCGTCTAGTTTCCCAGTCACCATGAAAGCCTATGAAGTGATTACTAGCCTTGTCAGGACTGACTCCAGATTGAAAATAAAAGTTTCTCTGAGAGTGTTGTGTATTTTTACGATCTAGTAGATAAGTAAATCTCAGGTAGGAATAATCAGAATCGGAATACTTATCTTTTTTAGTTTCCAGACCCAGAGAATAATAATGGGTTGGTGAATAATGAACGTAAATGGAGTCTTTCATGTTGTCTGAAAACCCCATTACTGTTATTCCGCCTGGATATGAGACAGGTCTTGCATCTATGATTGATGAAAGTAAACCTACGATAAACGGAACTAAATACTTAATACCCATGGGGGGTATATTAATTTAGATTAAATTTATGTCAATCAAGTATTTCCAGTTAGGCTTGCTTTAAATTGGACTCTAAATTTGGAAATAAAGTATTCTTAATTTTGTGGTTAATTATTAAGGCTAAAAAATATGTCGATTTTAGAGAATGAATTACATCTTTCATCTGGAAAAGTTATTAAGAATAGAATCTGTAAAGCTGCCATGACTGAGAGAATTGCATCGGCTGATAATTTCTGTAATGAGCGACACATTCGCCTCTATGAAAAATGGGCAAGTGGTAATATTGGATTGTTGCTCACGGGGAATGTTCAAATCGATCGTCAACACATGGAGGGTCCTGCCAATATTTGCATTGAGGAGTCAACTTACAAGAGTCAATTACCATATTTAAAAAAATGGGCTCGAGCGGGCACAAAAGAAAATACTCACCTATGGATGCAGATATCACATGCGGGTAGACAAACTCCAGGAGAGATAAATTCCGCGCCTCTGGCACCCTCATCAGTTCAACTAAAAATACCAGGAAGAAAGTTCGGTAATCCCAGAAGTATGTCTCAGCATGATATAGATTCAGTAATAAAAAAGTTTATTTTTGTTGCCAAAGTAGCGCGGGAGACTGGTTTTACAGGAATCCAAATTCACTCTGCGCACGGGTATCTTCTATCTGAATTCCTATCACCTGATCTTAATTTACGAACAGATGAGTGGGGAGGAACGATTGAAAACCGCACACGCATTCATGTTGAAATTATCAAAGGTATCAGGAAAGAGTTGGGCGATGATTTTCCAATTTCTTTGAAATTGAATTCTGCAGATTTTCAAAAGGGAGGTTTTTCAGCTGAGGATGCGGTTGCATCAGCACAAATTATTGAGGCAGCAGGTTTGGATATTTTAGAGATTTCTGGTGGCACATATGAGCAACCAAGACTACTTGGCTTAGATAATTTGAGTATAAACCCTGATCGATCTGAGAAAAGAAGAAATAGCACGATTGCTCGAGAAGCGTATTTTTTAGACTATGCTGCAAATATTAAAAAAACAATTTCGATTCCAGTCATTGTCACTGGTGGATTCAGAACGAGGAGTGCAATGGAAAGTGCGATTGGGAACAACGCTTGCGAGATGATTGGTGTTGGCAGACCTTTATGCGCTGATCCTTTATCAATTAAAAAATTGTTGAACGGAGAGATTGGACAGCTTTCACGCTATGAGAAATCTTTATCTTTCGGCCCATGGATATTTTCACCGTCAAGTCCATTTCGCTTAATTCAAGCTATTAATGGCTTTGGAGCACAAGCATGGTTTTATCAGCAGATTAAAAGAATCTCACTTAATGAAGATCCTGATTTGAGCATGAGTGTTTTTGCAGCATTGAGAAAAGATCTCGCCGAAGACGTCGCTGCTGTGAAAGCATTAAAAGGTTAGTATAAATAATTGAGGATTTGTTTGAAAATTGATCCAAAATCCTTCGAATAATGATATACTGTATCATTATTAAAATATCGTCCAAATATCAGGTTTGTAAAATGTTACAACTTTTATCGGGCTTAATTTGTGTTGACTTTGGAATCAAGGATAAAGCAGAATTCGCGATATGAGATTTTTTGATCGGCTTTTAATATTTACCTTCGTTTTTGTTGTTTCCTTTTCTGCGAGCGTGGATGTCTTTCATCACGATTTGTCTGACTTTGAACTTGAATCACAAGAATGTCAGTTTTCTAATTGTCAAACATCCAATACTGATGATTCTCCAATCTTTGTAAATATTATCCTGTTAAAGGTCTTTAATAACCTTTATAAAGACGTTCACTATTTTTCCAAAACACGAAACTCTTTTTTTGCAAGAGGACCGCCTCAAAACATCTAGAAATATCAGTTGTTAATAATAATTTTTAGATTTTGGAGGTAACATGAATAAGTTTCGTGTTTTATTTTATTTTTTAGTTAGTTTAAGTATATCGGGGCTCGTAAGTTCAGAGACAATTGACGAAGTCTTAGTAACATCAGCGTTGACGTCAACGAACATAGAAAAGCCTTTGCATGTTTTGTCGGGTGAGGATATCTCAACATCACCCAGTGGAAGTTTGGGTGAAACACTCGGAGATCTCAGTGGAGTCTCAATTGCTGATTATGGGCAGGGAGTAGGTCAGCCCATCATTAGGGGCATGTTAGGTAGTCGAGTAAAAATACTCAATAATGGTGTTTCAGTCAGAGACGTAAGTGGCCTGGGCGCTGACCACCCCAATGATGTGGATATGAACGCAGTTCAGCAAATTGAGGTTATTAAAGGACCATCTTCTCTGTTGTATTCTAATGGTGCGATTGGTGGCTTAGTTAATATCGTCGATGACACCATTATGAAAAGTGATATCGAAACAACTCAATTGAAAATGGGCGTTGAGAACCAAAGTGTTAATGATGGTGATTCCCGATATGTTTCATTAAAAACCAATTTTGGTGGATTCAATATCACAGGTGCATATAAAAATGTAGAGCTTGGAAACTATGAAGTTCCCGAAGGTGCGATAGAGCACCATGAGGAAGAGCATCACGACGAGGAAGAGCATCACGACGAGGAAGAGCATCACGACGAGGAAGAGCATCACGATGAGGAAGAGCATCATGATGAGTCTGGTTTAGCCAATTCTGATTACATGAATTCATCGAGACGTTTCGGTATATCCAAGACAGGTGATTGGGGATACATTGGAGTATCTCAAAGCAACTCGCGTAGTACTTATGGTATTCCTTTTCATGGTGATGACCATGGTGATGAGCATGGTGGCCATGATGATCATATGGATGAGGACCATGGTGATGAGGACCATGGTGATGAGGACCATGGTGATGAGGACCATGGTGATGAAGATCATGGTGATGAGCATGGCGGGCATGAAGGGCACGGTGAGGAAAGAATCTTCGCTGTCACTACCTCTGATGCATATAACTTGCGAGGTTCGTTTAATCTTGCGAGTAATCTCGTGAATTCGGTAGATTACTTCTACAGAAAAAGTGATTATATTTTGACCGAGGGACATGAGGAAATGGGTCATGATGAAGATCACGCGGATGAAGATCACGCGGATGAAGATCACGCAGACGAGGATCATTCAGATGAGGACCATGGTGATGAGCATCATGAGGATGAGCATGATGGTCACGGGCATGGTGAGTCCACTGTTTTCTCAAGTGAGTCAGATGAGTTTGGTGCCACCTTCGATCTAAGTACAGACGCTTTAGCTCAAAAAGTAGCTGTCAATGTTCTGAGTGAAGAAGTTTCTATTATTGGGTCTGAAGCGTTCATGAATCCAAGTGAGAGTGATGAGGTAACCTTGGGTTATTATGCCTCTACCGAGATTGGTCAGTTCACAGTAGATTTTGGAGCACGATTTGATTTCATAGATCGAGAGGGTTCTTTATCTCATGAGGAAGAGCATCACGATGATGAAGATCATGGCGATGAAGATCATGGCGATGAAGATCATGGCGATGAGCATCATGATGAAGAACATGAAATGGAGTATTACAGTAGATCAGACAATAATACGAGTCTGTCAATGTCATTGAGCAATGAAATCACTGACTCCTTGTCATTCACGCTTGGAATTTCCAATGTTGAGCGAACTCCTTCTTCGATAGAGTTGTTTATGAATGGAGCCCACATGGCAACAGGTCGATATGAGGTTGGTGATGTAAATCTTAAATCTGAAACCTCAAGAAATATTGATTTGAATTTTATTTATGAGCGAGACGGATATTTTGGTAATTTATCATTCTTCCGAAACGACGTTGATAATTACATATACCTTCAAGATGAAACTGAAGAAGAGCACGAAGAACATGAAGATGAGCATGATCATGGAGGCTTGATAAGAGCTGATTATCTTCAGGGCGATGCATTACTTGAAGGTTATGAACTTGAGATTGGTAGATCTTTTGCATTGGGTTCGGGTGAGCTTGAGTTATCATTTGCTCGCGACGCGCTCAAGGCGGAGTTTGCCTCAGGTGGGTATCTTCCAAGAATAACACCACCTAGAAATATCTTTGCAGCTAGATACACTCAAGATACGCTAGATCTCAAGATGTCATTTAAAGATGTTGAGAGCCAAAAGGATACTGGTGTCGGTGAGATGGTTACTGATGGATATCAGATGTTGAACCTAAACATGACAAAGAGTTTTGTTTTCTCAGATACTGAGAGATTGTCAGTAACTGTTTTTGCTAAAAACCTCTTGGATGAGATAGCAAGAAATCATGCATCTTTTGTTAAAGATGAGGTTCCACTACCTGGAAGAAATATCGGTTTGAGAGTAAATTTTCAATATAACTAACCGATTGTTATCTAATAATTTAACTCAATAACCTTAACGAGTTAAATCATAAATTAAGGGACTGGCTAATACCCAGTCCCTTTTTTGTTGCACAATTTAAAAAGCCTTCCCGTCGCAAAAAATAATAGATAAAAGTGATAACATAAACAAAAAAATATGTAAAAATACTCCAACGATTTCTTGCAAATAAAAACCATGACAGATTCTCCTAGCAAAGCTCCATTTTCTTTTGTAGATATGGAGCATGAAATTTTAGATTTCTGGTCAAGAACCGATGCATTCGAAGAGTCTGTAAAGAAAAATAAATCTAAAAAGCCATTTATTTTTTATGATGGTCCGCCTTTTGCAACTGGATTACCACATCATGGACACCTAGTTGCAAGCACTATTAAAGATATAGTGCCAAGATATTGGACCATGAAAGGGTTTCATGTAATCCGAAGATTTGGTTGGGATTGTCACGGATTGCCTATCGAACATGAGATTGACAAACAGCTTGGGATGTCAGCGCAAGAGGCTGTAACTGAGCTTGGCGTAGCGGGATATAATAATGAGTGCCGCTCTATAGTTCAAAGATACGTAAAGGAATGGCGCCACACGATCAGTCGAATAGGGCGTTGGGTAGACTTCGACAATGATTACAAGACCATGGATCCCTGGTACATGGAGTCTGTTTGGTGGGTATTTAAGCAGCTTTGGGATAAAGGACTAATCTATCAAGGTGTCAAAGTGATGCCGTTGTCCACATCACTCGGAACGCCTCTTGCGAATTTTGAAGCGACTTCGAATTACCAAGATGTTCAAGATCCCGCAGTTACTGTGTTGTTTGAATTGGAAGATTCAGATGCCTATTTAGCAGTTTGGACAACGACACCATGGACACTGCCTTCCAATCTTGCGATTTGTGTAGGTAATGATATTGAGTATGTCCTTGTGGAAGACAAAGAGTCCAATAAAAAAATATACATGGCGAAGGAGAGGGTATCGCATTATTTCGATGACATTGAAGTTATTAACACCATTAAAGGCTCAGACCTTGTTCAACAGAGATATAAGCCGGTTTTTCCCTATTTTTCAGATCAAGTTAAGGATGGTGCATTTGTTGTTTTAAGCGATGATTACGTTACAACAGATAGCGGCACTGGACTGGTGCATCAAGCTCCAGCTTTTGGTGAGGATGATTTGCGAGTTATCAAGTCCTATGGCATTTCTGCAATGGTATGTCCTGTGGATCTGCATGGAAAATTTACTGATGAAGTTTCAGATTTTTCCGGAATGTATGTCAAGGATGCGGACAAAAAGATTATAGAGTACTTGAAAGCTAACAAAAGTCTTTTCCGACAAGAGGTAATTCAACATAGTTATCCTTATTGCTATAGATCTAATACACCCCTTATATATCGTGCGATTCCATCTTGGTATGTTCGAGTTACTGACTTTAAGCACAAACTCATCGATGCAAATGAACAAATTAATTGGGTTCCTGAACATATTAAAGAAGGTCGTTTTGGGAATTGGATTGAAGGTGCGATAGATTGGGCAATTTCTCGTAATCGAGTTTGGGGAACACCCCTTCCTATTTGGATAAACGATGTTACAGAGAATGTAATTTGTATAGGTTCCATTCAGGAGCTAGAGGTATATACAGGTAGCAAAGTCAGCGATCTCCATCGCGAATTCGTTGACGATCTAACATTTAGTATTGATGGGGAAGAGGGTGTTTACAGGAGAATTGAAGAAGTTTTAGATTGTTGGTTCGAATCAGGTTCTATGCCATATGCTCAGCTTCATTATCCATTTGAAAATGAGCAACTTTTTGAGGACGGATTTCCAGCAGAATTCATTGCCGAAGGATTGGATCAAACGCGTGGTTGGTTTTATACATTGACTGTTTTGGCGGCGGGTCTTTTTGAAAAGCCTGCATTTCGAAACGTAATTGTTAACGGAATGGTGATGGCAGAGGACGGAAAAAAAATGTCCAAAAGCCTCAGAAACTACACGCCGCCTGATGAATTAATGGAAAAATATGGTGCGGATGCTCTGAGACTTTATTCAATTAATTCGGGTTTGGTTAAAGGTGAGGAGCAAAGATTCTCTGACCTTGGTGTCAGAGATATGGTGAGACGCGCACTATTACCGTGGTATAACGCGTATTCTTTTTTTAATACCTATGCAGTCATTGACAAATGGACCTTGGAAAATCTGACTCATGATAGCCAAAACATTTTGGACAGATGGTTAATTTCGCGCATTCAAACACTTAAAAATAATGTGGCAAAGGAGATGGAGAAATATCGTTTATTCAATGTAGTGCCTCAGCTCTTTTCGTTCATTGAAGATTTAACGAACTGGTATATTCGTTTGAATAGAACTCGGTATTGGGGAAAAGGATTAGGAGAAGACAAAGTTTCAGCATTCAGTACTTTGTATATTGTTTTAATGGATCTTTCGAAATTAATGGCTCCATTTGCACCTTTCCTCTCTGATTATTTATATCAGAGGCTTTCAGAATTTAGCAAGGATAATGAACTTTCGTCTGTCCATTTGTGTGGATATCCTGAACCCGATGCTACGTGTATTGACGAACGCCTTGAACTAGCCGTGGATCGAATGCAGCAAGTTATTTTGCTTGGGCGGCAGAAGCGAGAAGAGTCTAAAATTGGGTTACGAACCCCTCTCAATAAAATGACGATAATAAATAAGGATAAAGAGTTGCTCAATGATATGAGAAGTTTAGAGGGGTATCTGAAGGACGAATTGAATATTTATGAAATAGAATATCGAAGTGATGAAGAAAAATTTATCCGACTGAGAGCAAAACCCAATTTTCCCCTTCTTGGAAAAAGGTTGGGTAAACGAATGAAAATTTTTGCACCTCGAATCTCTAAATTGACTACAGATGAAATAGGTTATTTACTCGAAAATCATGAGTTAGAGATAAGTGTTGATGGTGGAAAAGAGTTGTTCTCAATAAACGAAATAGAAGTACTCCAAGAGGGAAGAGAGGGTTCTAATACGATTTCTAACAGTAAAATTAGTATAGATTTAGATTGCACTGTCACTCCAGAGTTAAAGCGAGCTGGGTATGCTCGCGAATTTGTAAATCGAATCCAGAGATTGCGTAAAGATCTTGATCTTTCGGTAAGTGATCGAATCGAGCTTCACTATAATACTGAAGACTCGCTTAAATCCGCTATTGAGGAACATATTGATTACATTAAAAATGAGACACTCAGTATTAATGTTAGTTTTAATGAAACATTATCTGGCGCTAACGCAGAAATTGATGGTATCTCAGTCGATTTTAATATTAAAAAGTTATCAAACTGAACGTATAAACAAAAGTTTTTATAAAAACAACAGCCGATGGCAATAAGTAAAGAAGCACAAAGTGTATATGATCTAGCTCAATTCCCTCTTAAACCTAGATCTTGTAATTTACTTAGTGATCTAAGAATTCAAACGAGAAAAAAAATAGAGCCTTCGGTAGAGTCAGTGCTAGCGGAGTATTCAGTAAGTATTACCGAAAAAAAGATTTCAGGAGTCAATTGCACTTGTATAAATCCAGAGAAAATCTTAATAACGACCCCAATTTTATATGGTTTTGGCGGAGGATTTGTATCTGGGAGCGCTTACGAGGATTTGACAATTGCAGTACCCATATCCAAGGCACTGGGAGCGAGCGTTATAATCCCAAATTATAGTCTATCACCTGAATTTAAATGGCCTCGTGCCTTAAATGAGACATATGAGGTCTATAAGTCAGTCTGTGTTAAACCGTTTATGATGATGGGTGAGTCGGCGGGAGGTAATTTAGTGCTTGCCTTGCTTCAAAAGGCACACAAAGATGAGCTGAAATTTCCATTATCAGTAGCCTTGATTTCGCCTTGGGTCGACTTATCTAATAGCGGGACGAGCTTGCATGATAATGATGGGATTGATCCAATGCTATCAAAACAGCATGTTGACTTTGCAGCTTTAAATTATTCGTCTGAAGAGACATTTTCAAATCCCTTAGTTTCTCCAATCAACGGTGAGTACAATAATAGTTTTCCCCCAATATTTATAAGCACGGGGGAAAAAGATCTTTTACTGAGTCAGTCTCTTGAATTAAAGAAAATTTTAAATCAAGCAAATATTGATGTTCATTTGAAAGTGTGGGAGGGAATGTGGCATGTTTTTGAATGGTTGCCAGACCTTCCAGAATCAAAAGATTCTCTAAAATTGATCTCTAAATTCTTTGAGAGGGTTTGGGCTCTTCACAAAAATGACAGGAAGTATTAACCAATATGAATAGTTTTTGTCTCTAGATAATCTTCCAATCCCATATCACCACCCTCTCTTCCGTTACCTGACTGCTTGTAACCACCAAATGGAGAACCATAGTTATAAGCACCGCCATTTATATGGACCGCCCCGGCTCTGAGACGGGAAGCAACGCGTCTAGATTTTTCCTTATCATTTGTTTGTATATATGCGGCGAGGCCATAGGGTGAGTCATTTGCAATTTCAATCGCTTCTTCTTCTGTATCAAAAGGTATTAATACTAATACCGGGCCAAAAATTTCTTGTTGTGCTATTTGCATGTTATTTGAAACATTTGAGAAAACTGTGGGTTTTACGAACCAACCCTTCTCGAAATTTCTGGGTCTACCAAGCCCCCCAGTCAGCAGTGTTGCACCCTCATCCAGGCCAACCTGAATCATTTTTTGGACCCTGTCATACTGAATTTTGTCAAAAAGTGGACCAATGTGGGTCCCGTCTGTTTGCGGATCACCAACAGAAATATTTTCAGCGGCATTTTTTGCAATTTCCAAAGCTTCATCATAACAATTACTTTCAATTAGCATTCGAGTGGGGGCATCACATGATTGTCCAGTATTGAACATACATTCCTCAACTGACTCAGTAATTCTTGTGACTAGGTTACTATCAGAGAATACGATGTTTGGTGATTTTCCACCAAGCTCTAGCGTTACACGCTTTACAGTTTCCGCAGAGTCACAAGTAACCTCTCTGCCTGCTCGTGTTGAACCTGTGAATGACATCATTTGTATATCTGGATGTTTTGATAATCCAGAGCCAACCTCTGGTCCATCCCCATGAACTAAATTGAAGACACCACTTGGGTAACCTGCTTCGTGGATTATTTCCGCGTATATCATTGCCGAGATGGGGGTATGCTCCGAAGGTTTAAGAATGCAAGTACACCCAGTCGCCAGAGCAGGAATTACTTTAAGTGCAATTTGATTTATTGGCCAATTCCAAGGCGTAATCAGTCCACAAACTCCTATCGGTTCACGGACAATTTCATCTCCATTTTTCAGTATCTCATGCTCTTTTAGATCCTCAAGTGCATGAATGAATCCATCTAAATGTCCGAGTGCTGCATCTGCTTGTGCATCTTTAGCCATCGTAATTGGTGCCCCCATCTCAACTGTCATAGCATATGCCAACTCATCAAAACGCTTTTCAGTAATTTCTCGTAATTTTTTAAGAAGTGAAAGTCGTTCAGATTTTGAGGTTGATGAAAAGTCACGAAAAGCTTTGTTTGCAAAATCTACAGCCCTATCAACATCTTCTGCATTTCCTAAGATGATATGTCCAACCAATTCTTCGGTTGCAGGATTTAGGACTTCAAATTTTTTTGATGATATTGGCTTTACCCAATCACCATTCACATAATGTTTAGTGAGATTTGTATAATCTAAATTAATTTTCATTTATCTTGCCTTGAGAATGACGGATCTGACCAATTCTTCAAGATCCTCTATTGATGCGATCACAGGATTTGTTTTTGCTGCGCTATCTTGCATGGCCTTTGTTGCTATTCTAGCCACACAGTCTGTTGGCACACCAATTTTAGAGAGTGATTTTGGTATATTAAAATTATCCAATAAAGTATTTATGTGATTGATAAAACCTTGTTGACCTGTATCTTTAAGGTGAATCGCGCTGGCCATTATCCTTGTACCCTCGGGGGTATGCGGAAGGTTGTATTCCAGTATTTTTGGAAGAATGATTGCGTTTGTTAAACCGTGCTGCGTGTCGAATTCTGCACCTATCATATGAGAAATTGCGTGAACTAGCCCTAAGCCTTTGAGAAATGCAATTCCTGCAAGACAAGATCCAACCAACATGCCTCCTCTCGCAGAGATATTTTTAGGTTCTTGAACTGCTACAGGCAGCCATTTATTGACTAAAGATAAACCTTGAATCGCTGCTCCATCGCATAGAGGATGAAAATCGGGCACCAAATATGCTTCGATCGCATGTGTCATTGCATCTATACCTGTCCATGCAGTTAAATTTTCAGGTAAACCAATCGTAAGCTCCGGATCAAGTATTGCCACTGATGGTTTTAGATCATTATGCCAGATACAAAACTTCATTCCCTTCGTTGTATCGGTCACCATGGCGGTGCTTTCAGTTTCTGCACCGGTCCCTGCTGTTGTTGGAATTGTTATTAATTTAGGGAATTTTTCATTTGGACCAATAATTGGAGCATCATTCTCAAATTCAAAATCCCAAAGTTCATATTCATTATTTGCTAACAAGCAAATACTCTTACCGCCATCCATGGCACTTCCGCCACCAATGGCAATAACTGCATCATGATTTTCCTCCCTGTACATCTTCAATCCAGCAGAGATGTCAGAATCTAAGGGGTTTGGCGAAATTTCTTTAAAAAAATTGTACGGAATTTTTGATTTTGATAGGTAAGTTCCCAATGTTTCTAGAAATGGAAGTTCAGAACTGCCTTTATCCGTGACTATTAATGGGTGTTTAATACCTAATTTTAAACAGTGATCAGCAATTTCATTTATACGACCAGGTCCATATGCAATAGGAACTGGAAAAGACCAATCTTGATGCGTTGTGAAAAAACTTTCTTCTTTACTCAAAATCATACCAATTAAATATTTATATGAGCTTCTTTAAATTTTTAAGCTTTGTCTGTGTTGGAATTTCTTTATCTATCCCTCTAACTATCAATCTTGCGGGATCAAAAAATGGAATATCAACCACTTCAGCCTCATGTTTGGTTCCATCAGGATGATTTAGTTGAACTTTTAAACCCAACCAGTCGTCATGAGTATTAAAAACTACGTATCCAACACCCAAATCCAATGTCGGTGATGGAACACCTGCTGTCACGTATCCCACCGCCTTATCATTATAAGAAATCGAAGATCCTGATGATGGTATTTTTGTTTTACAAGTTAGGCCGAAAAGACGACATCTTTTTTCTCTCTCGATGAGAGCTTCTTTACCAATGAAGGAGTGCTTTCCAAGATCAACAAATCCTCCAATTCCAGCATCAAAAGGTGTCATGTCAGAAGTCATATCTGTAAGATTACCAAGAATGCCTCCCTCTATTCGTCTCATTGTCATTGCTTTTGTTGATGAGAACTCCATTCCATACTTTTTCCCCACCTCTACTAAAAAATCCCATAAGGCAAGATGATCTGTGTCTTTATTACAGTATATTTCAAAGCCAAGTTCGTTTGTAAAACCAGTTCTGGATACATATAAGCATTGATCGCCGATATCATAAAATCCGGAGCAGAAGTATTTAAAGGTTTCATCAATTACATTATTCGATGCAGCTTTCATTATATCGATTGATGCAGGTCCTTGAATTTGTAATACACGACTTTTAGGATCTGATATCTGAACATTATAAGTTCCACTATGCGCAGACAGCCATGTCTCAAAAGGACCATCTGCTTGCACATACCAGAATTTATTATCATCAAGTTTAAATAAGACCCCATCCATTATGATTCCACCATCATAATTACAGGCAATCGCATAGTATCCGCGACCAACGTTCATTCTCGTCACATCTCTAACAAAAATTTCATTCAGAAATTTCACCGAATCGGGACCCGAAATCTCAATAGGTTTTTCAGGAACATCAAAAAGTAGGGCTTTTTGACGAAGTTTCCAATAGGTCTCAATTCTATCTTCACCGATGGAGACGGGAAAAAATCTGCCCGCATAGATTCCTCTCACCATTTTTTCTGAATTGAATCTTTCAATAAAAGGAGATTCCTCGAATCTTCTACCGCTTATCATGACAGTGTTATTGAGGTCAGTGATCTCTTGAAAATTACCCAAGATTTTTTACCTTAATTAATGGTTGGCGGTTGGAAAGCATTTATTTCTTCTGGCATATCCTTATATACCTCTATTTCAATCAGACAAGAATGTGCGATCGGCCCTTGACCGAGTTTAGAGGTCCCAAAATCAGGGGTCAAAACGTTAGGATTTCCATGTATACACATAAACTCATTGCCAGTTTTTCTTGAGGGATCATACCAGGCGCCAGTGCTCATTTGAGCGACGCCAATGCGAATGTTTTTGTCAATAATGGCACCTGCTAAACACGATCCGCGTTTGTTGAATAATCTCACGATTTCTCCGTTTTGAATACCCCTTTTTTTTGCATCAATGGGATTAATTCGAACGGGCTCTCGCCCTTTAATTTTGTACAATCTACTATGACTTCCATGATCGAGTTGAGAGTGCAATTTCGTTTTAGGTTGGTTAGATATTAGATGTATAGGAAATTGTTGATTTTTGCTTCCTAACCATTCTCGTGGTTCCAACCAAATAGGATGACCAGGGCAATCATCATACTTAAATTCTGCGATTGTTTTTGAAAAAATTTCAATCTTGCCGCTCGGTGTTTTTAAAGGATAATTCTCAGGATCATTTCTAAATTTCTCCATCATAATGACAGGTTCGTTTGGTGGTTTTACTTTAAACCATCCTTTTGATTTGAATACTTCGTAGGAGGGCATTTCAATGCCTGAAGATGATGCTGCTTTTCTTGTTTCGTCATACAACCACTTCTGCCATTCATTCGATGACTTGTTGTTGGTAAATTCAGATTTTATACCCATTTTTTCGGCTACTCTTGAGAAAATTTCATAATCATCCAAGCTATCTTTGTATGGAGTCAGAACTTTATCCATCGAGATTAGAAAAGGATCTCGGGGAGTCATTGCGATATCTTCTCGCTCTAGAGGTATTGTGCATGGAAGTACGATATCTGAATATTTAGCGAGTGCATTCCAACACCACTCATTTGTAATAATGGTATCCAAATTTTTCCATCCTTGGAGTAGACGATTTATATCTTGATGATGATGGAAAGGATTACCTCCCGCCCAGTACATAAGTTTTATATTCGGATAATGATAATCACCACCATTAAATTTAAATTTTTCGCCCGGATGTAAGAGCATGTCAGTGATTCTTGCGACAGGAATAAAGGCACCAACTTTGTTCTTGCCTTGGGGTAATGATTTGCAGGGGATAACAGTAAAGTTGCCACCAATGTAATTGGTTGCACTATAACCAAATCCAAACCCACCTCCAGGTAATCCTATCTGCCCTAGCATACTAGCAAGCATAATACCTGCCCACATAGGTTGCTCCCCATGCTCCTGCCGTGTTAACGACCAGCTCAGAGAAATCATTGTTCTGTTTTTTGCCATTTCTTTTGCGAGTGAAACTATGTTGCTTTCTTTTAAGCCGGTAATTTTTGAAGCCCAGCTAGCTGATTTGACCACACCATCATCAACACCTAATAGATAAGGAACAAATTTTTCAAATCCCTTTGTATATTTATCAATAAATGCTTTGTCGTATAAATTTGTCTTGAAGAGTGTGTGTGCTAAGCCAATCATGAGAGCTGTATCTGTATTGGGTTTTATGGGATGCCAATCGAATGATGATTCAGAGATTAGATCCTCTCGTATCGGACTTATGTTTATAAATTTGATACCTGAATTGATTGCTTCATTCAAATGTTGTTTTTGATAATGGTTGCCTGTACCGCCCTGAGATATCTGACCATTTTTAAGTGGTATGCCGCCAAAACAGACGAATAAGGTAGTATTTTTATTGATGGACTCCCAGCTAGTACAAGTATCCAAGAAGTCTCGAAAACTACCTAAAATATGTGGAACAACAGCCTCAGCAGCCGCAAAACTATAGGTATATTTTGAACTTGTATATCCCCCGATACAATTTAGGAAGCGATGAAGTTGACTTTGTGCATGATGAAATCTACCAGCACTGGCCCAGCCATAAGATCCACCGAAGATTCCTTCATTTCCGTATGTTTCAATTATTCTTTTTAATTCGTTTGCTACTATTTCTGAAGCTTCATCCCATTCCACTCTAACGAATGGATCTTTCCCTCTAAGATTTTTGTCTGATTTTGCCCCTTTTTCTAACCAGCTTTTTCGAATCATCGGTGAGGATATTCGAGACTTATCATCATGGGTGTCAATGATTCCTTTCCCTATTGGCGACGGATCAGAATCACATTCAAAATTAATTAAATCAGTAATCCGCCCATTTTCAGTTTGAACGCGATATGTACCCCAATGCGAAGAAGTTAATCGAGTTTTATATATTTTTGTCATTACATCTTTAGTGTTTAAAAATATTGATTAATGTTTGTTCTCTTGTGATTTGCGAGCATTCTTATGCTGATATTTGGTGACGGCTGTGACAAAAATACCACCACCAACTAAAACTAAGCCATAGCTCAAAGCTAAAATAAATTCTCCAGAGGTAAAAAGTTTTTCGCTTGAATTCAGAGTTTGATGATAGGGAATTGCATAGAAAAAAATTAAAGCAAGCGATGTAAATACTCCAAGCGTGACCATAATTTTTGGCCACATAAGTGTTATAGGCAGCTCCTGCGAATTAATTTCATCAGAATTTTGATGCAGTCCTTTCATGAAACTTGAGACTTCCCTGGTTGAGTTTCCTCGCCGTGAAACAAGAATAATTGTGAATAGACTTACAAGAATTCCTATTAAGATTGGATCCAAATAGACAGGTAAAGTTACGGGTGTCAGGTAGTCGAGTAAGCTTGCTAAAATATTACTGAAAAACCCGGAGACCATTCCCCAGAAAGCACCAGCCTCCGTTATACTTTTGCTCCATATGCTCATAAATGCCACGGCCCCCCAAGATGATGCAAACACGGGGCCAGCGAAATAAGTGATCCAGAATATATTGCTCGGCAAGGTGAGGCATAAGATAACTACTAACACGCTTACATAGATCATTATTAGTCTGGTTTGTCTCAACCTTTTTTCCGTCAAAGCCTCGCGGGGAATAATATCATTGGTTGCGCTGAATCCTATCAGCGACAGAAAGGTGGATGCGGACGAAAGTCCTGCAGCAAGAATCCCACAGACTAAAATCACACCCAAAACTGTGGGCATTACATTCATTGAAATCCAAATTATGACACTTTCAGGAGGATCAATTTCAGGATTGATAAGATTTGCCGCTGCCGCACTGTAATTGTTAATGAGATATAGCAGAAACATGGCTATGCAAGCGCCGCAAGCAGAGCGGATTACAACTTGTTCATTTTTTGCCATTAAATATCTGCTTGTTTGCCAAGGGCTAACTGCTACAACTAGTCCCCACGCAAGGCCCAATATCAGAGCCCAGATTAAACCCTCTAAAGGCGTTTTCCATGCATATTCGTCACCAACGACACCATGCCAGGAAATGATATCTGGCTTTTCTTTATAAACAGCAAGCTGTTGAACTGTTTCGAACCATCCACCTGCCGAATTTATAATAAATATTATTCCAATCAGTGCGACCAAACTGAATAAGAGGAACATAATGGTATCAGTGAGGATAACGCCTTTAGAGCCTGAATAGAGTGTGAATAATGTGTATCCCAACCAAACAAAAATAATTGAAGTTGAGTAGTTTATTTGAGCCACCTCTGACACGATTAAGGCAACGCCCCATGTCACCGCTAATAAGTAGCAGGTAAGTCCCACAAGAATAGTGATTCCAGCAAATTGCTGTAGTCGCTGACTATTAAAGCGAGCACCGAAAAATTCTGGTACTGTAAGAGCTTTACTTCGTCTTAGATATCTACCGAAAAATAAACCACCTACAAGATATCCCAAGCAGTTTCCAGCAGTCATAATTATTATCAATGGCGCATGTCCAGTGTAAGACATGCCTAACTCGCCTATGTAGGCATTAGTGCTCATGAAACTTGCCACCAGGGTACCAATAATTAGAAGAGTCGGAGAATTTCTTCCTGCTACGTAGTAGTCGTCAAGACTTTTTATCTTGCGTCCGACATACCATCCAACTAATAGGTAGATGGTCATACTCAATGTCAGAAACAGCAAAAAAATATTCATGCAACAATACTAATCGTTTTATTGCATTAGTTTAGACTTGCATTGATTAGTTTAAAAGATTTTCAGCGTCCAAAATCGAAATGAGGATACTTGCAAATGGCGTTTGAGGAAAAGTTTCAATAAATACCTTTTGTATCAAGCCTTTGAGGTAAGTTCCTTTAAAACATTTTGTAAAACGCTAGTTTTTTCAGAGCTGTGTGTAAACTTGCTGGAACCTAATTCACTAAACTCCTTGATAATGCTTAATATTTTATGATTCTCTGCACTGGTTCTTGACTCTAACCCAATTAAGCTAGATCGCAATATTTTCTCATTATTACTGTCTATGCTTCCTTCTCTTTTAACTTGATCTAGATAAGCGAGAGCCAGTGTGGAATTGATTGGCCAAGTCATCTCTGTTTGTTGCTGAGGATTGAAAATATTTTTTGGTCCATGTTTTGGAAATGCAAGTTTCGCAGCTTCTATTTCATTAACTGATAGGTATTCACTGGGAAGTAACTCCAAGACATCGAGCCCTCTGACCATCTCAGTTCCATAAACAAAACCTTTATAAAAATAGGTTGACCAAAAACCTCCCGATAAAAGTGAATCCTCGAGCATTGGTCCTCTGTCGAAAAATGCTATCTCATAAGGATTAGCGGAGTCAGTGAAATCCATTATAGATATACCTCCTTGGTACCAAGCTTGGACAAAGATATCACGACCAGGTACAGGGATAATTGATCCATTATGTGCGACACAATTCTCGGTCTCGAGCTGAGGTGCGGGCATTTTGTAGTAACTTTTAGGCTTTAATTTTTGATTTTCGATATCGTAGATCGCATCAGCTCCCCATGTAATGGGATCCCAGGCTCGGCATCTGGCTCTTCCACCACCGCCCCACTCATCAGTGAATAAAACTTTTGTGCCAGAGTTGTTGAACGTTGCTGAGTGCCAATATGCAAATCCCTGATCTTGAACATCATGAATGCGCTTCGGCTCACGAGGATTGCTTATATCAAACAAGATTCCATTACCGGAGCAAGCACCTGCTGCAATTTGAAGGCTAGGGAAAATTGTAATATCGTGACATTGATCAGTTCTCGATGTTCTTTGAGTTTCATCACCATGATCTCCACCTCTCCATAGACCTGCTAACGAACCTGTCTCAGAATCCGCAAAGACGGTGGGGCTATCTATTATTCTTGCTTTAGAGGGGTCATCTAAAGGTATTTCTATAACATCTATTCTGAATAACGATGTTCTGGTATCCCCCGGAGTTGAGTCAAAACAGGTTTCCAATTCTTCTTGATCTCTGATTCGGGAGGTCCCAGAGTTATATACTAATATTTTCCCATCTGAGGAGGGGCCTGATACAACAGAATGCGTATGTGAGCCTCGACATGTTTGAACAGCTCCAACTTGCACAGGAAACGCAAGATCGGAAATATCAAAGATTCTTATTCCTCTGAATCTTTCGTCACTAACATCTTCAGTAATTCCCTCTCTTCCACAATCTAACCTCCCTCTTGACTGCTCAACTGACATGATGAGTAGATTTTCTACTATTGACACATCTCCCTGGCCACCTGGACACACTACCGATGAAATAAGGGTTGGATTTTTACCATCTTCAATATTGTAAATATTAAAACCGTGATAGTTTCCTACTACCAATGTATTCCCATCAAATGCCATATCGGTGTTATCAAAACTTAACATGGGGTATCTCCCGGATCTTGATGAACTCGCGACAGATTTCATTCTTTTCTTTTCTTTTTCAGATAATTCGTCGTCTGCCTTAGGTGCTTTCAAACCGCCTGCATTGCTTGGATCAAAAAAGCCATCAGGCTTTGGGAGAGAGGTAACTAAACTCATGTTCTTTGATGCTTGTTCAGCATCGAACAAACCAGCTGCTAAGGTAGCTCTTGGATCATCAGACAAGTTGACTAAAATTTTATTCATTCGCTCGATTTCTACTGTTTGATCGTTGCTTACGTCAGAGGCAAATTCGTTAAGAGATGAGTCATAGGCTGACCCTGGTTGTTTGCGGAGATCTCTAACCATCTCAACAGCTCCATCATGATGAGCTATCATCAGCTTCAAAAACAATTGGTCAAATTTTGTGGACTCCGCGCTTTGAAGTTCGCTTAGTTGTTTCTTTGTCGCCATTCCTTTCATTTTACTGTGATCAATTGCTCCCATATTATGGTGCTTATGATCATGATGATTGTGCTTATCTTGTGCACTTGATGTGATGCCAGCACCTCTCTCTGTTAACCAACTCTTCATGAATTCTATTTCATCTGCTTGAGATTTTTCGATGCGTCCTGCTATTTCAAGTACCTCCTCATTATTCGTCCGCTCTGGTGCCATTTTAGACATAACTAAAGCCTGCTCATGATGAGGAATCATAGCTTTCATAAATTGAACGTCAGCTTGTGTGAAGGACGAGTCGGCAATCTGAGATGCATCTTCGGACGAGATCAGTATTCCCTTTTGGCCAGGCACACCAGGCTGAATAATAGGTGCCTCAGATGCAATCAAGCTTGAGCTTATTAAAAGTATGCTTAGCAATGTAGACATGGTTACATTTTGAGGATATTTTTTGTTTTGCATAGTAAGTCCATTTTTGATTTTTTTTACAATGAAGAGTCCGTCGGCAATCATAAAGGTTTATTTATTAATAATAAATTCCAAGGCCAAATACTTACGTACAAAAATGGTAAATGATCAAATTTTTAGGATTATTTAGTTTTGGGTGATCAAAAATACAAGCAAAGAATCAACAGTGAATAGAGTCAGACTTTTTATGAGAATTTTCGTATTATTTAAATGTATTGAGGGCGTTATATGAATAATTTAAATAGTTTTCGAAAAGACATCAGATCTTGGCTCGCTGAGAACTGTCCCCACGCTATGAGAACTCCAATGTTAGAGAAGGATGTATGCCGCGGGGGGAGGAATCCTGTATTTCAAAGTGAAGAACAACAAATTTGGTTGAAGAGAATGTCAGAGAAAGGCTGGACAGCGCCAACCTGGCCAGTGGAATATGGTGGAGCAGGGTTCAGTAAGGATCAGGCAAAAATATTGAGAGAGGAATTGAGCTTAATAAATGCGCGTCCACCAATCAGTGGAATGGGGATTAGTATGATTGGTCCCGCTATCCTCGAATTTGGTTCTGAAAAATTAAAGCAGCAACATTTGCCCGCAATGGCAAAGGGAGAGGTTCGCTGGTGTCAAGGTTACAGCGAGCCAAACTCAGGATCTGATCTCGCTGGATTGCAAACAAAAGCTGAAAATTTTGGTGATCACCTCATAGTCAATGGTCAGAAAGTGTGGACGTCTTATGGTGATGATGCAGATTGGATGTTTTGTTTAGTAAGGACGAATAGTGATGTTGGAAAACACTCCGGAATAAGTTTGGTGCTGTTTGATATGGAAACGCCTGGAGTGAGTACAAAGCCAATTAAATTAATATCTGGTACATCAGTATTCTGTGAGACATATCTTGATAATGTCAGAGTAGACATAGAGCAAGTTGTGGGAGATATCGACGCTGGGTGGACTGTTGCTAAATATCTGCTTACTCATGAAAGAGAGATGCTTGGGAAATTAGGAACTGCGCCAACTGAAAAAAGTGTTAAAGAACACGCGTTAGATTGCTTGGGAGTTTGTAACGATCGGCTTGCTGATGAGGTAATGAGAAAAGAACTAATTGATTGGGAGATTGATTATCTCTGTCATCAACTTACCATGGAGCGAGTCAATGCCGAGATCGCTTCAAATGGAGTTGGAAACACATCAGCGATGCTTAAATACTACGGAACCGAGCTTAACAAGAGAAAGCATGAGCTGCTCGTCTCAATACATGGAAGCGATTCAATGCACTGGGAAAATAATCCAATATCGCGACAATGGCTGCGTTCAAAGGGTAACTCGATTGAAGGAGGCACCTCCGAAATTCAATTAAATATAATTTCAAAAAGAATACTGGGGTTAGGATAAATGTCGCTAGTTCTTTCAGAAGAAGAAACGATGATTAGAGATACAGCCAATGATTTTTTGTCAGAGAATGCAGGCCCAGACATGTTGCGTAAGCTAAGAGATCAGGATGATCCATGTGGGTATTCGAAAGTCTTATGGGAAAAAATGGCTGACCTTGGGTGGCCCTCACTGTTGATACCCGAGGAATTTGGAGGTTTAGATTTCAGTCACACTGCGATGGGGCAGATCACGCAACAAGTAGGCGTTCACTTGGCTACAACACCACTCTTTTCAACAGGTATACTCGCAGCAGAGGTGTTGAAAAAATCTAAAGTCAATAAAAATAAAGAGAAGTTATTACCTTTGATTGCTGAGGGTAAAGTGAAAATTGCTGTTGCGTTAGAGGAAGGCTCAAGATATGAGCCTGCGGTCATTAATACTAGGTTAGATTCGTCCTCCAATGGATATTTACTTAATGGTAATAAGAGAAATGTTTTGGATGGGGGGCTAGCCGATTATTTAATAGTGGTTTGTAGGCATACTAGTAAGGGAGAGCATATCCAAGGCGATCTTGGATTCTTAATTTTGGATGCAAATAAAACGGGGATAGAGATCAAAAATAACATGTTAATTGATAGTCGCATGGCATCGATAGTCACATTTAATAATGTTGAGATCTTAGAGGATGAGATTTTAAAATTTGAGCAGACTCCAGAATTAATTTTGGAAAATTTACTCAGCACCGCAAATATTTATTTGTCTGCAGAGTTATTGGGCGTCTCACAGAAAGCCTTTGAATTAACGATTGAATATTTAAAGACGAGAACACAATTTGGAGTAAAAATCGGAAGTTTTCAGGCACTTCAGCACCGTGCTTCTCACTTATGGGCTGAAATCGAACTTTGTAAATCAATTGTTTTGAAAGCCTTGAGAGCTCTCGATCAAAATAGTGATGATATTGCCAAATTATCTAGTTTTGCGAAAGCAAAAACATCAAAAATATCGGAAGTTGCAACGAATGAGGGGATTCAAATGCATGGCGGTATCGGCATGACTGATGAATTTTATATGGGATTTTATTTGAAACGAGCTCGTGTTGCACAAATGCTATTTGGAGACTGGAAATATCATACTGATCAAGCAGCAACTTTATCGGGGTACTAACGTTTAGGAGATCGAGGATACCGTCTATGGAAAGAGCAGTAATTGTATCTACAGCCAGAACACCAATTGGAAAGGCGTATCGGGGCGCATTCAATGATACTGATGCTGCGTCACTGGGGGGGCATGCAATTCATCATGCACTTGTTCGAGCAAAGGTTAGTCTTGATGAAGTTGATGATACATTGATGGGATGCAGTCGACCGCAGGGCTCGCAAGGGAAAAATATCGCTCGGCAGTGTGCCATGGCTGCAGGATTGCCTGTAACTACTCCTGCAATGACGGTCGATAGACAGTGCTCTTCAGGAATGATGGCAATCGGCATGGCTGCTAAGTCTATCATGACAAGAGAAATAGAAATTGCTGTAGCGGGAGGATTAGAGTCGGTAAGTTTAGTTCAAAATGAACATTCCAACTTGTATAGATCAGAGGATCCGAAGGTAATTGATTTACATGAACATATGTACATGCCGATGATTGACACTGCTGAGGTTGTCGCAGACAAATATTCAATTAGCAGAGAAGAGCAGGATGAGTACGCACTTCAAAGTCAACAGCGAACCGCTCGAGCTCAGGAGATGGGGTACTTCGATGATGAGATTGTTCCCATGCCGTCAACAATGATTATTACAAATAAAGATAATGGCAAACAGACAAAAGATGATGTGACCCTGATGAAGGACCAGGGAAATCGACCGAGCACAACACTGGATGGTTTATCAAACCTGAAACCAGTTCGGGAAAATGGAATGATAACAGCTGGAAATGCAAGTCAGTTATCAGACGGTGCATCTGCATCAGTTGTGATGTCTCAAAAGCGAGCAGAGAAACTGGGTCTTGATGTTATGGGAATTTATCTTGGTACTGCAGTCGCTGGATGTGAGCCAAGTGAGATGGGTATAGGTCCGATTTTTGCGGTTCCAAAATTGTTGGAAAAATTTTCATTAAATGTCGATGATATTGATCTTTGGGAGCTCAATGAGGCATTTGCTGTCCAAGTAGTTTATTGTCGGGATCAATTAAAAATTCCCAACGAACTTTTAAACGTGAATGGTGGAGCTATCTCAATAGGCCATCCCTATGGAATGTCTGGAGCGCGAATGGTCGGTCATGCGCTGATTGAAGGTCGCAGAAGAAAAGCAAAATTTGTGGTCTGTACCATGTGTTGTGGAGGAGGTCAGGGAGCGGCTTCACTATTTGAAATCCCGCAATAAATTGATCTTTAAAAAGGAATCTTCTCATGAGTATGGTCCTTCGTGAAGAATTATCAGAGGGTATTGTTGCAATTACGCTCAACCGTCCGGAGAGTCTAAATGCTCTCAGTCCTGCTTTGTTCTCCGAGCTTAATCAAATTGTCACAGAACTTTCAAACCAAACTGACTCAGTGGGTTGTGTGATATTGAGAGGCGCGGGAAGATGCTTCTCAGCGGGCAATGATTTAAAAGCAGTACAAAGCGGAGTAAAGGCAAAAGAAAAATTTTTTCAAGCTAAGACAATCGATCTTGTAGAGAAATTGCCTCAACCGACAATTGCCTCCGTTCATGGGCATTGTCTTACGGGCGCGCTTGAACTAGCACTTGCATGTGATTTGATGATTACGTCAGAGTCAGCAAATTTAGCAGATACGCATGGAAAATGGGGAATGGTTCCTGGATGGGGAATGAGTGTGCGTCTTCCAAGGCGAGTTGGTCTTTTAAAAGCAAAAGAGATGATGTTTACAGGTATGTCAATTAATGGATTGCAAGCAGTTGAGATTGGACTTTCGAGTCAATGTGTCGCTGATGATCATTTAAAGGTTTCAACGCTCGATTTGGCCGAGTCAATCGTCAAAAATTCGTGGCATACAAATTTTGCAGATAAAAAATTATTTCTCGATAATGAAAATCACTTTCATGATGCAAGCCTAAAAATGGAGAGAGAGCAAAGTGCTTCGGTTGCATCAGATATGCATGAAAGAGTTAAGCAGGGATTTAAGAGTTAATGAATTTTAATCTCTGGCTTGTTTGAGCAGATTTCTTGCGATTATTGTTTTTTGAATTTCGCTAGTGCCTTCATAGATTCGGAATAACCTTACGTCCCTGTAAAATCTCGATACCGCATACTCATCCATGTATCCCGCGCCACCATGGATTTGAACGGCTCTATCTGCAACTCTGCCCACCATCTCGCTCGCATAAAGTTTACAGCACGAGGCATGAAGATTTACTTTTTCTCCTCTATCTCTTCTTTGTGCAGCATCAAATACCATGGTCTCTGCCGCGTAGCATTCTGTTTGGCTCTCAGCTAACATTGCCTGAATCATTTGAAAGTTAGAGATTGATTGTCCAAATTGCTCACGCTCAAGAGAAAACTGCGTTGATATCTCGATCAACCTTTTAGCGCATCCTACTGCGAATGCAGAGATATGAATTCTTCCACGATCGAGAGTTTTCATGGCCGTTTTAAATCCATTATTTACATTGTTGGGACCGCCAATAATATTTACCTCTGGAACGCGACAATTGTCGAAAATAACATCACAGACATGAGCGCCTTGTTGACCCATTTTTTTATATTTCGAACTAAGTGAGATGCCTGGGGTATTCGCATCGACTAAAAAAGCACTGACACCCGATGAACCTTTTTGTGATTGATCAGTCCGAGCAAAAACAGTAAAGAGATTTGCAATATTAGCATTGGTTATCCACCGCTTTGTTCCGTTTAAGATATACGAATCTCCATCTTTCTCTGCTTTGGTTTGGACGTTTGCTGAGTCTGATCCAACATTTGGTTCTGTTAAAGCGAATGAACCAATAATTTCACCTGATGCTAATCTAGGAAGATAATTCTCTTTTTGGTCATCAGTCCCATCCATCACGAGACCTTGGCTTCCAATCCCATTATTAGTGCCGATAACAGACCTAAATGCGGCAGAGGTATATCCTAACTCAATAGCAACTTTGCATTCTTCTTCGGTATTTAGACCCAGACCACCATATTCTTCGGGTATTGTTAAGCCAAAAAGTCCCAGTTCCCGCATTTCTGAAATGACAGATTCAGGAATTTGATCTGTTGACGCAACTTGCTCTTCTAGAGGCATCAAACGATTTCGGACAAATCGTCTAATGGTATCCAGCAATTGGTGGAGTGTATCTTGATCTAATGACATCGTTTATCTCAATAATTCTAGTGATTTACGATTTCTTTTAAAGATAGATTATTTTGAACCATTCTTTCAAGAAGAGGCGAGGGTTTCCACCAACGATCACCATGTATATTTGCAAAGTTTTGTATCCCATTTAACATTTTCTCGAGACCAACCGTATTTTCTGCCCAATACATAGGTCCACCTCGCCATGCAGGGAAACCGTATCCGTTGATATATACCGTATCGATATCAGATGATCGGAACGCCATCTTTTCATGTAAGATATCAAAACCAGTGTTACACATTGCATAAAAACATCTTTCGATGATTTCATCGTCACTAATTTCTCGCTGCACAACACCAAATTCTTCAGCAGTCTCACTAATGATTTGTTTAGTAACTTCAGAGGGTATTGGTGTTCTGTTGCCTGCTTGATAATCATAAAAGCCAGCACCAGTCTTTTGTCCACATCTTCCTTGCGCAACTAATTTATCTGCAACTGATGTGGCCATGACGTCATAGTCACTCTCATCCATTTGTTGTCTGAGCCGTGTCCCTATATCAATTCCCGCCATATCAGCCATGGCGATCACTCCCATTGGCATTCCAAACTCATAGAGGACTCGATCAACTTGCTCTGGAGGAGCTCCCTCCAAAACTAATAAGTTCGCCTCTCTCGAATATCCAGTTAACATTCTATTCCCAATGAATCCATGACAAACGCCCGCGACCGCGCCAACTTTCTTAATGCTCTTTGCTAGTTTGAGTACTGTTGCGAGAATTGCTGGTGAGGTTTTCTCAGCCTTAATTATTTCAAGTAAGCGCATTATGTTTGCAGGTGAGAAGAAATGCATGCCTAATACTCTCTCGGGATTATCTACAACAGTCGCTATTTCATCGATATCGAGATAAGAGGTGTTGCTTGCGAGGATTGTATTTTCAGATACAGTTTCATTTAGTTTTGAGAAAACCTCTTTCTTTACATCCATATTTTCAAATACAGCCTCAATTACGAGATCAACATCTTTCAAATCAGAATAATTGGTAGTTCCCTCAATAAGCCCCATTCTTACGTCGACGTCTTCTGAACTAATTCGACCCTTCCATGCAGAGGCCTCGTAATTCTTCTTAACAATTCCTAGTCCTTTATCAAGCGCTGCTTGATCCATTTCTAAAATTTTTACGGGAATACCTACATTTGCAAAATTCATAGATATACCGCCTCCCATTGTTCCTGCACCAATTACACCTACCTTTTTGATGGTCTGAAGTGGAGTATCTTTACTGAGTCCAGGAACTTTAGCCGCTTGCCTTTCTGCAAAAAACACATGTTGCAAAGCTTTTGATTGGGGATTATCTCTGCATTCAATCGTCATTTCTCTCTCGAATTTGACACCCTCTTCGAATGGCAGATTCACCGAAGCTTGAATTGCTTTTATACAACATTCAGGCGCCGCCATGCCCCTCGTTTTCCTTGAAATTGTCTTCCTGTAATCATTGAAGAAAGAATCATTATATTTTTTAGGATCAATACTAAGGGTGTGCGATTTCTTGAGGGGAGCATTATTTTTGAGTAGTTCTTCTGCATAGGACACTGCGTCATCGATTAGCTCACCATTTGAGATTTTATCGATCGCACCTGCCTCCAGAGCCTCTTGGGCACCGACAGGATTTCCGAGAGTTGCAAGTTTCAGTGCAAATTCAACACTACTGACTCGTGATAGGCGCTGTGTGCCTTGTGCACCAGGAATGATGCCGAGCTTGACTTCAGGTAATCCTATTTTGGTGTTTGAGTCCGCTATTCTGTAGTTACAACCAAGAGCTACCTCCAATCCTCCTCCAAATGTGGTTCCAAAGATTGCTGCCACGATAACTTTTGAACTTTCGCTCATGGTGTCAATCACCTCTCCGAGCCATGGAGGTTTGACACCAGAAGCAAATTCAGTGATATCTGCACCAGCCATAAAAGTCCGGCCGCGACAAGCTAGTACGAGCCCCTTTATCTCAGAATCTTTCGATGCATTCTCAACTGCTTTGATCAGGCCCTCTCGAACAGCATGAGATATTGCATTCACTGGTGGGTTATCGATCCAAATAATTCCTATCGAGCCGCGTTTTTCTATCATTCCTTGCATTTTGAATTTCCTAAATTAATTTTCGTTAATCTTTATGAGGCATATGCAATGCCACCATCTACAGCAATTGTTATTCCAACAAGATAATCACCTGCGCTTGAGCACATATAAACTGCAGTTCCAGCAATATCACTAGGTTTTCCAATTCTTTGAGCTGGTATTCTCTGAGCTACCTCATCTGGGTTGTCTCTTGCCCAAAGATTCATATCACTTGCGAACGCACCTGGAGCAATTGCATTAATATGTATGTTTTCACTAACTAGCCTTTTCGCCATTCTTCTTGTTAGATGGATCAATCCCGCTTTACTCGCTGCGTATGAGTATGCTTCGTGTCTTGCATTATGAATTCCATCTATCGACGCGATATTTATTACCTTGGCTGGTTGAGAAGGATTGCCTGATTTACGGAGTAATGGAGTTAGTTTTTGCGTTAAGAAAAAGAGTGCTTTTAAGTTTAAGTCCATCACTTTGTCCCATCCACTCTCAGGGAATTCATCATATGTTGCCGTCCATGCGGCACCCGCATTATTGACAAGAATATCTAGTTTACTTTCTCGACCTTTAATCTCAGTTACAAAGGCATCTAAATCTTCATTTTTTGATAGGTTATGAGGGAGTGCGATACATTCACCAAACTCTGACAATTCTTCAGCGGTTGCAATACAGGGTTCAGCCTTTCTTGCTGTTATGTAAACTTTAACTCCTCGTTTTACAAACTCTGTAGCAATCATTTTTCCGATTCCTCTAGATCCACCCGTAACGATAGCCACTCTTCCGCTTAAATTAAAAATGTCACCCATGCTCGTCTCCATAAATTATTGGTTTAGTAGGCATCTTGCCAATTCAGGCCATGTTAGTCATCAAAATGGGTGACCTTGTGTCAAGAAATCCCCCAAATTACTTTACTTCTCTATTTTGGCTAAACATCATACCAAAAAGGAAAAAACACCGTATAATTTCTGTAACGAACAATGGACCAGTTAATATGAGAAACTTAAATTATTCTGAAAAACCAGATTCTGGACGAGCACACTACAAACCTGTCCTTGAGGCAGCAAAAATATCTCGTCTGAATCCTGAATTATTCAATTTGACAATGTCACAGGAATCTCAGCCTTTATTGGAGGCAGTAAAAAAACATATAGCGGAGAATGTGGATACGATCTCTGAGGAGTTTTACAAATTAAATGAAGGTAAAGCTAACCCGTGGGAGTACCATCCTCGTCAACTTGAATTACTCGAATCTGCAAAAGATAAGGCTCGCGCAGCTGGACTTTGGAATTTCTTTTTGCCAGATGCAGAGACTGGTGAGGGCTTGAGCAATTTGGATTATGCATACTTGGCAGTAGAGTTGGGTAAAAATCCTTTATCATCTCAGACCTTAAACTGTAGTGCGCCAGATACTGGCAATATGGAAGTGTTGGAACGTGTGGGTACTCCAGAGCAGAAAGAAAAATGGTTAAAACCACTCCTGGCTGGTGAAATCAGATCGGCATATGCGATGACGGAGCCGGGAATGGCATCATCAGATGCCACCAATATCAGCACTGTGGCAAAGCTCGAAGGTGATGAATGGGTTATCAATGGTGAAAAGTATTACATTTCGGGGGCAGGAGATCCGAGATGTAAGATTTTAATCACAATGGTCAAGACCAGTCCAGATGCAGAGACGTTTCGACAACAGTCTCAGATCTTAATTCCAATCGATACAAAAGGAGTCGAGATCATGGGTCCAATGCATGTATTTGGCGATGAGTCGGCTCCCCATGGACATATGCATATTAAATTTAACAATGTGAGAGTACCCAAAGAAAACATTTTGTTGGGTGAAGGAAGAGGTTTTGAAATCTCTCAAGTTCGGTTAGGTCCCGGAAGAATCCATCACTGTATGCGTGCAATAGGGCAGGCAGAAGTGGCGTTAGAGCTGATGGTGAAAAGAGCGAGCACTAGGGTAGCTTTTGGAAAACCTATCATAAAACTTGGTAAAAATTTAGAAGTAGTATCTAGAGCGCGGATTGAGATTGATGCTTGTCGATTAATGGTACTTCAGGCAGCCAAAGCCATGGATGTCCTAGGTAACAAAGAAGCGAGAATCTACGTTAGTGCCGTGAAAGCAATGGTTCCAGAGAAAGTTTGCAAGATAATTGATGATGCAATTCAAATGCATGGTGCGACAGGTACATCACAATGGACGCCACTAGCGAGAATGTATGCTAATCAAAGAACACTCCGTTTCGCAGATGGTCCAGATGAAGTGCATCACATGGTTGTTGGAAGAAATGAGGTTCGTAAGTACGATCTTTGGTAATCTGCAGTTCAAATGATGGAGTCTAATGGTCTAGCTGATTCGGCATCTGCATCAAGAAAGGTACGAGTATTACTTGATACAGATGCCAATAACGAAATTGATGATCAGCACGCAATTGCATATCTTCTTTTAAGTGGTGACAGCTTTGTACTCGAGGGTATTACCGTAAATAAGACCAATAATGGCGGTGATATTTTTGAGCAGGCGGCAGAGGCAGAAAGAGTCATAAAATTATGTGATATGGATGACCGGATCTCAGTAAGCTTGGGGGCCACAGCTTCTTTTTTAGATATCGAATCAAATGTAGATCAACAGAAATTTGATGGAGTTGATGCGGTTGATCTGATGATAAAAAGGGCGCATCGCCAAGCATCGGACCCATTGGTGATTCTCGCGATTGGTAAACTGACGAATGTTGCACTCGCAATAAGAAAAGATCCTACAATTATTCCTAAGATTAAAATCTTGTGGCTGGGTACTAATTTTCCGATAGCAGGTGAATACAATCTAGACAGTGATCCTGAAAGCGTTAATTTTGTTATAAGTAGCGGGGCGCTGATTGAAATAGCAGTTGTTCGATATAAACAGAGTACTGGAACAGCGATGGTCACTGTTACTCCGAAAGACTTAGAGGAAAACCTAGTCGGTAATGGGCCTGATGTCAAAACACCAGTGGTAGGTCGTAATGGTGGTGAGTTTTATAATTTTGGTGATTATTCTTTGAATCTTCTCAATAATTGTTACCTATTCGGTAATCCTCCATCAAGACCTCTTTATGATATGGCAGCAGTTGCAATATTAAAGAATTCTGCATGGGCAGACATCAAAAAAATACCCAGTGTTCTGTATTCCAATGGATGTTGGTCTGAGACAGATTCCATCCAGACAAATTTGTATATAAGAGAGAATTTCAATAAGGATGAGATATTGAAAGACTTTTACAACAGTATCAAAAATTATTCGAAGGTCGAAGTTATATAAAATCCTCTGCTTAGGTTGCTAAGGCAATAAAATCTCTATTAGGCATGGCCCCTTACTATTTAGTGCCTCCTGCAAGTAGTTTGAGAACTCGTCAGTGGTAGAGGCTGCATGGGCTCTCACTCCCATACCTTTTGCAAGAGCTAGCCAATCAATAATAGGGTTGCTTAAATCGAGAAGCGATAATGCTTTCTCACCTGGATTTTTTACTCCTACACGGTCGAGCTCAATATTTAAAATGCCATAACTATTATTTTTCATGATTATAACCACGATATCTAGGTTCTCTCTCGCCATGGTCCACAGAGCTTGTAATGTATACATGCCACTACCATCGGCTTGTAAAGAAACAACCTTTCGACTTGGGTGAGCGACTGCTGCTCCTACGGCTACAGGTAAACCTTGCCCGATTGACCCTCCTGTAATAATGAGCCAGTCATGAAAAGACGCAGAGGCTGTATAGCGAAAAAAAGAGCCGCCGCTTGTTCCTGATTCATCACTTACGATCGCATTCTCAGGTAATAAATTAGCTGTAATCATCGCAGCATTATCCCGATTTAATTCACCTTCTTCATAGTCAAAAATTTCCTTCGCTTGTATTTTTTCAGGCGTATTTGGTGCATCCATCGCATCGGCTAGTCGTTTAAGTGTGTCTTCTGCGTCAATATTAGGAGAGGCTAGTTCTAGGAGCTCTGCACCTTCTGGCGAGAGCCAACCAGGTTTATCGGGATAAGCGAAAAAGGCAACCGGAGGTGGAGCACCTATAAAAGTGATATGTGTTAGTCCTTTGAGGAACTCTACTGCAGATTCGGCAAAGTAAGGCAACCTTTCAATAGAAACTACTCCCTCTCCTCTCTGCAGTCTCGCGGGAAGCGTTTCACATATGATCCGTGCATTGATTTTGGCAGCTATCCTACCTGCATGATGCAAAGCGTCTTTTCGAAGCGCACGGCTACCCAGAAACAGCGCAGGATATTCTGCTCCTAAGAGTTTTTGAGCTGCATCGCTAATATCCTCATCAGAAATTGTTTTTGGAGTGCTCACTTTTATTTGAGGAGCGATGACTGCATTACTACCCCATGCATGATCACCGGGTGCAATCACCGTACATATACTTCCAGGATACGATTGAGAAATAGCGATTGCCTCTGCGCCTGCAGTTGCTAAATCTGATGGCGATTTTGACGTTCTTACCCAATCTGACATTGGGGAAGCAACACCAATGATATCTGACGTGAGCGGTGCATTATATTTTAAATGATCAACTGCATGATCTCCCACAATATTTATAAGAGGAGTTCTTGCTCTTTTTGCATTATGTAAATTTGCCAGACCATTAGCTAAACCTGGACCTAAATGGAGGAGCGTTACAGCGGGTTTGTCAGTCATCCGACCGTAGCCGTCCGCTGCGCCCGTGACAACACCCTCAAAAAGCCCGAGGATCGCTCTCATCTTTTTTTGTTTATCAATCGCAGCAACGAGCTGCATTTCAGATGTTCCTGGATTCGCAAAGCAAACTTCGACTCCGCCATCGCACAATGTTTGCATCAATGCTTCTGCTCCGTTCATATTATCCTCAATCGAAACTTATATTTGGTGGTTAATGATTTATTGACACTTATCGACTAATTCTACAACAATGTAGCTACAAATATGTCTCATGTAATCCTAATAATTAAAAAAAGTAAAAGGAACAAATGACAAGATTACGACAAATTGCATTGGTAGCCAAAGATATGAATTTGGTACAAACCCATTTTTATAATTTATTTGGATTATCTGACGCGCATATTGACCCTAAAATCAGCAAATTTGGCTTACAAAACATTGTGATGACTCTAGGAGACACTTTCCTAGAGGTCGTTTCGCCCATAACAGATAACACTACTGCTGGCCGCTTGCTTGAACGTCGCGGTGGAGATGGTGGCTATATGGTTATTGTCCAAGTGGATGACCTGTTGCATGAGAAGCAGCGAGTAGAATCTGCTGACATAAGAATAGTTTTTGAAGCATTTACAGAAAGAGGAAGTGCGATTCATCTTCATCCTAAAGACGTGCCTGGAGCAATAGCCTCTCTTGATCAAATGGATCCTCCCGAAGCTTGGTATTGGGCAGGAAGTAATTGGATGAAGAGAAAAGCGATGCTAGTTGAGAATATTACTGGATCTGAAATTCAGTGTGAGTCGCCAACAGAGATCGCAGAAAAGTGGGCAATTGCATATAACTTGCCTGTCTCCATGGTAGGAGGCGTTCCGCGTCTGCTATTTGATGATGGTGAGGTTAGATTCGTTGAAATAAAAGATTCACGGGGCATTGGCTTGAGAGCATTCGATGTAGTTGCCAAAGATAAAAAGCAAATTTTAAAAAATGCTTATCAGATGAAGTTAAAAGTGGTGGACGATAGTATTGAGGTGTGTGGAGTCACTGTAAACCTCAAATAAAATGGGTGTATTTCATATTATTGGAGACAACCTGATAATAATTAGCTATATACTTTCTGAATTAGGAGGAGCTTATGACCGCAAAAAAAATAGATACAGGTACAGACCATTTATTGGCCGACATTGAGGATGGAGTTTTAACCATTACACTCAATCGACCAGAGGCACGAAATGCAATGTCAAGAGAGCTAGTTCTGGCATTGGTTGATCAATTGAAAGATGCGCAAGAAAACTCTGATGTGAAATGTGTTGTTTTAACCGGAGCAGGGAAAGGGTTTTGCGCGGGTGGAGATGTAAAGGCAATGGGAGCTGGACCAGGTGAAAGTCCGCCCACCATTGACGAGTCAATAAATAGGCAAAGATACCAGCAAAGAGCTATATCAGGTGCTCTTTATAGTATGACTAAACCTACATTAGCATCGCTTCCTGGCGCGGCAGCAGGCGCAGGCCTCTCGATTGCACTTGCTTGCGATTTAAGAATAATGGCATCAACCGCGATTATGACAACGGCATTTCGACATGTAGGATTCTCTGGAGATTACGGTGGTACATTTTTTATGACTCAACTCGTGGGAGCCGCGAAAGCAAGAGAATTGTTCTTCCTCTCGAGCAGGATTAGCGCTGATGAAGCTTTGAAACTCGGTTTAACAAATTGGGTAGTCGATCCTGAGGAGCTTGGTAATAAAACGAAAGAGATTGCTTCTCAATTGGCAAGTGGGCCGCCGATCGCGATGCAGTATATGAAGGAGAATTTGAACAGAGCGATATCCTCGGGTGATCTTGAGGACTGCATGGATTTAGAATGTACTCACCATATTCACTGTGCAAAAACAGAGGACCACAAAAACGCAGTCCAAGCCTTTATAAATAAAACAAAACCAGTTTTTAATGGTCGATAAAAGCAAAAAATAAGAACGTGATCTTGGGGGATTAGCATTTGATTAAAAGTTTTATTAACTTAATTTATGTAATCTGGCAAAAATATGCTCCCGATTCCATCAGTCAATCGGAAATCGATCAAAACTTTGACAGAAAACGAAAATTACGTGCTAAAACAAAGATATTATTTTCATTGGGGGCTGGTACAGAGGGTGCGGTCTCTGCTGCTGGAATAACAACCGTCTTATTTTATAATCAGGTGCTAGGTGTCTCTCCGGGTCTTTGTGGATTGGCTGTAGCCCTTTCCATAATCTCTGACGCGGTCACGGATCCTTTAGTTGGAACCTTTTCAGATAAAATAAATACATTGGTGGGTCGTCGTCATCCCTTGATGTTCCTATCGGCCCTACCGCTAGGGATCGGCCTCTTTTTTCTCTATATGCCTCTCAATGGTCTTAGTGAGATGCAATTATTTTTCTGGCTACTCACTTTTATGGTTGTTACAAAATTCGGGCTAACTCTCTATCTTGTGCCCCATGATGGCCTTGGAGCAGAGTTAACAGACGATTATGACGAGAGATCCTCACTATTTGGTTATAATGAGGTTGGAACAATGTTGTTTCCTAGTATTCTGGTTTTCATTGTATATTTGGTCATATTTCCATCTAGTGATGAATACGCGAATGGCATGTTAAATCAAGCCAGGTATATCATTTTAGCTGTTACTATGTCTCTGGTCGCTGCGTCTTCCGCACTGATCTGCTCACTTGGAACTCTCGATCAAATACCTTACCTGCACAAAGTTGATGTATCGAAAAAATTTCATTTTGTAGACTTTTTCAAGGAACTTAAAGCACTGTTGACGAATCAGTCTTATCTGGCACTCTGCTCCTGGATGTTGCTAATGTACATAGGCCTCGGAATTATAGGTATTGTGAGTACCTATGCGTACATTTATGTGTTCGAATTATCAACTGAAAGGATGGTCTGGATTGGGATGGCGAAAATGCCCGGTATTTTGTTGTGCATGCCTATTTTATTTTTTGTAACTTCAAAACTCAAACTTGGAAAGAAAGAAATTATGAGCTTTTGCACCGCTATTCCAGCTCTTTTGGTCGCATTACCTCACATTGCCAAGTATGCTGGATATTGGCCAGATAATGATTCTCCTATTCTAGTGGGAAGTCTCGTTGCACCTCTATTAATCGCATACTGTATCTTCCCTTTATCAATGATCGTGATGAACTCTGCGTTGGTTGACGTGGCAGATGAACACGAGTTAAAGACAGGATATCGATCAGAGGGGGTAATTTTTTCCGTCAAAAGTTTCGCGCAAAAATCTACTCAAAGTGTAGGAAGCTTGATCGCAGGGATTGGACTTGAAGTAATAAATTTTCCTGACAAGGCTGAGATGGGAAACTTGCCTCAGGAAGCGCTTGATGGATTGCTAATTATGAATGGGCACGTTTATCTGATGTTTTGGTTTGCTGCGGCGGCAGCAGTGTATTTCTTTTTTTCTATTACACGAGAGAGTCAGGAGGCAACTGTTAAGAAGCTTGAGGAGATAAGAGCACAGAGGCAATCCTGACATGGAATTTCAAAGCCTAGATGATGCGAGAGATTATGTTCTATCTAATGATGAAGATTACTTTATTACAGATGAAATAATTCGAGGCGTATCATTTAAAGTTTTCAAAAATGGCCCCAAGCTCATACCTGATATCTTAAATCTTTGTCTCAACCATAAAGAAAAAGACTTCTTGGTTTTTGACAAAGAGCGATATTCCTTTGGTGAGTTTCATCAATTAACGTGTCAAATCGCCCATTTACTAATGGATGAATATAGCATTAGACCAGGTGATAGAGTTGCGATTTTAATGAAAAATTCTCCAGAATTTCCCCTTATATTTATGGCTTTATCGTCAATTGGTGCCGTTGCAGTTTGTTTAAATAGCTGGTGGACATCAGATGAACTTAAATATGGATTTATGGATTCAAAGGTAAAGCTTGTATTCACCGATGAGCAGCGACTAGCAAAGATAAAAGGATTTGTATCAGAGATGGGCGTGCAAACAGTTTTATGTCGCCATCAAAATTCTGATAAGTCAGATGAGTTTTGGAATTCACTTTTAACAAGTAAAAATAATGAATTACCCAGAACTACGATTGATCAAGATAGTGATTTCGCTGTTATGTATACTTCAGGATCAACAGGACACCCAAAGGGAGTCGTTATGACTCATCGGGGTGCAATATCCACATTAATGTCTTGGCATTTTGGCCTCAGAGTTTTGGATGTAATGGGATTGGGACCTGTGCCTTATGTAGACAAAAACAACCAACCTTATCAACCATGTCAGTTAGTTTCAGTCCCATTTTTCCATGTTTCCGGAACTCATGGGGGACTTTTACTTGCCCTTTGGAGTGGCACAAAGTTAGTGATAATGAAAAAGTGGGATCCTCCTGAGGCCGTCAGACTTATTGAGTTAGAAAAAGTGAGCAGGTTTGGAGGTGTCCCTACAATGGCCGCTGAAATTCTCGGAGAGGCTAAAAAAGTTGGCGCAAAGTTAGAATCGATTCGATTAATTGATACTGGAGGCGCTGCACGGCCAGCTGATCAGGCGCGAGAAATGGCAGAATCTATACCCAATGTTTTGACAGGGACAAGTTATGGCATGACAGAAACAAATGCTCTGGGAATAGCGATTCGAGGTAAGGAATACTTGGAAAATCCTGAGGTGACAGGAAGATTAATTGCACCGCTTGCAGAGATGAGAATTGTGGATGAATTTGATAATGATGTTGAGATTGGAGACGTCGGGGAATTGGTGCTAAAAAGTGCAGCGAATATGCGATGCTATTTGAATAAAGATGCTGAGACATCCGAAGTTTTAAAAGATGGATGGCTTTATACAGGTGATCTGGCAAAGATTGATAAAAATGAATTGATCACGCTCGTTGATAGGAAAAAAAATATCATTATCAGAGGTGGTGAAAATATATCAGCTCAAGAGGTTCAAACGGTGATTCTTGAACATCCTGATGTGATTGAAGCTGCTATCTTTGCTTTGCCCAACGAACGTTTGGGTGAGATTGTCGGAGCTTGTGTTTTTTGTGGTGAAACTTCAAATGCAGATGAGGATTCTTTGAAAGAGTTCTTAAGAAAATCATTAGCAGCATATAAAATACCAGAGCACATATGGTTTAAGAAAAAACCATTACCTCGAGTTGCGTCAGAGAAGATTGATGTGGAGGCTCTCAAGAAGGAGTACAGCTAAAGATGAATGTTCCAAATAATAAAATGCAAAATGTTCAGGGATTTGAAATTCAAAAAGTGGAAGATTGGATAAAGGAAAATGTTAAAGGCTTAAAGCCCCCTTTAAAGTGGAAAAAATTAGAGGGAGGACATTCAAATCTAACCTATATGATAAATGATTTTGAGGGAACAAGTGCGGTAATACGAAGACCCCCATTGGGTAAATTGCTCCCAAAAGCTCATGATATGTCGCGAGAATGGGCACTAATCTCCAATTTAGCACCGACTGGATTTCCGGTCCCTAAACCACTCGGATTTTGTGATGATTTAGATATAACAGGTGCTTTATTTTATGTAATGGGATTCTCTGAGGGTAAGCCTCTTCATAGCGCTAAGGAAGCATCGGATTCTATAAGATTAGATAATAGAGTCACTCTTGCATACTCATTTATTGATACCTTAGCATCCCTTCATAGCCTGGATCCCGACGAGATTGGTCTTGGAGAGTTGGGTCGAAAGGAGGATTACATTGGTCGTCAAGTAAAGACTTGGTATCGATCTTGGATGGCATCCATTGAGCCAGCTAACTATGATGACAAAAGAGCACATAACCTACAGGAATATTTTCTTTCCTCAAAACCTGACCAGCAGACCGCAAGTGTGGTTCATGGTGATTACGGATTTCATAACTGTTTAATTGGTGATGATGCTAAGGTCTCAGCGGTAGTTGATTGGGAAATATCCTCATTGGGAGATCCATTGGCAGACTTAGCTTACACGCTAAAAAGTTGGCCTGAGGCACACGGTGATGCTTCGAGTAGTTTGGATTTACCTTCCTCTATTGATGGATTGCCGCTAAGAAAAGAACTGATTAATCGTTATCAAAAACAAACGGGTTTAAATGTTGATCAGCTTGATTTTTACTTTGGATTTAATCATTGGAAATCTGCAGCAATTATTCATGGAGTTTATGCTCGATACAGAGAAGGAAAGAAAAGTACTGAGGGGATAGATTTAGATGAGATTAAGAGTCGAATAGATGCATCTCTGGCGGCGGCAGATTTCTATATTAATCGATATAAAGAGAGATAGATGCGAGTCTTTAACTTTGGTTCCTTAAACATAGACCATGTTTACTCTATGGATAAATTTGTTTCACCAGGTGAAACGCTGCCAAGTATTTCATATTCAAAGTTTGCCGGTGGGAAAGGACTGAATCAGTCAATTGCATTAGCAAAAGCGGGAATAAAGGTGACTCATCTAGGATCGGTTGGTGAAGATGGATATTTTTTGCGCGATCTTCTTGATACACACGGTGTTGATGCTAAAGAATTGCAGATTTTATCCTCAGCATCAGGTCATGCAATTATTCAAGTGGACGCTAATGGTGAGAATTGCATCATTCTTCATGGTGGCGCTAATGTTAAAAATGACGAGGACAAAGTTTTACAAAAGTTACAAAATGCTGAAAATGGTGACATCTTTCTCACTCAAAATGAAACGAACGGTGTTGCCTTTTTGATTAGTAAAGCTAAAGATCTTGGGCTTACAACAGTTTTTAACCCTGCGCCAATGACTGAGGACGTTAGTAATTATCCATTGGAAAAAGTTGATTACTTAATTCTTAATTATACTGAGGGAAAGATGCTGTCAGGAGCATCGGAATCTAGCAAAATTATCGAAACCCTATCTCAAAAATACCCAAGGGCAAAAATTGTATTAACGCTAGGTGCGGATGGTGTAATCTACAAAGACGATGTTGAGGAGATAAAGGTTGAGTCAATTGAAACAGAGGTTATTGATTCAACCAGTGCGGGAGATACATTTTCCGCTTACTTTATAGCTGGGATAAATATGGGTTTAGACGTTAAAGCAGCACTTCGCCAGGGTTGTAAGGCATCCTCAATATGCATCACGCGAGAGGGAGCAGCAAACTCTATACCCTCAATAGATGAAGTTTTAGAATTAGGGGAATCCAATGGATCTAGTTAGTAATAAATCACATCATCAATTTTTCAAGAAATTGGTAAGTCTTTGGTTCTTATCCATACTTATTTTTTTTGCTGGTTGTGCGGAGAATCAAAAAGATCAGCCTAATGTAATTCTAGTAATGGCTGATGACATGGGTTGGGCACAGACTGGCTATTATGGTCATCCGATTCTAAAAACACCTAATCTTGATGCAATGGCAGAAAATGGATTACGTATGGATCGATTTTATGCGGGTGCACCAAGTTGCACTCCGACACGCGCGTCGGTTATGACTGGAAGGACAAATGATCGTACTGGTGCATTCAGAGTTGGTAGTTATATCAATAAACAGGAAAAAATGCTTTCAACCGCATTTAAAGATGCGGGATATATTACTGCACATTTTGGTAAGTGGCATTTAAATATGGATAGCCCAGACCTAGATCACCCGTTACCAAAAAGTGACCCTCATAATCCTGGAGAATTAGGCTTTGATTATTGGCTGAGTCATACCACGGGATTTGATCGCTCGTTTGACTTGAGCAGAAATGGGGTGCTGGAGAAGTTTGAGGGAGATGGATCAGAGATCATTGTTGAAGAGGCAGTGAGATTTATTACAGACGAACTTGAGAGAGGAAAACCATTTTTTATCGTTATTTGGTATTCAGCTCCCCATGGTCCCTGGGATGCGTCTGAAGAAGATATTAAGCCATTTTTGGGAAAAGTGGATCGGACCTCTGCGCATGCACACGGCGAAATTGTAGCTATCGATAGATCAATTGGTAATCTTAGAACAAGCTTACGTGAGTTAGGTATTGCCGATAATACATTGGTATGGTTTACAAGCGATAACGGAGGATCTCCAAATTTAGATGTTCGTGTTTGGCCATCAAAGGATTCTTTTGGTGGTGCTGGTGGTCAGGGAATGGAGATGGAATATCCTTCAAATTGTAGTAACGAAATAGATTTTAATCTGACGAGTACTCAAGCGAGGGAATTGCATGGTTGTATTCGGGGAATGGATCCTGATAGTACTGGATATCTAAGAGGATTTAAAAAAGATTTTTATGAAGGTGGACTGCGTGTTCCGACCGTCATAGAGTGGCCCGCAGGAATCGAGCCTCGAGTTACAAATTTCCCATCAAGTACATACGATATATTTCCAACTTTGATCGATGTGGCCGGGCTCTCACCAGATTCAATTAATGCCGTGCATGACGGGATATCAATTATTGAATTATTTGATTATGAATTGCCCAAGAGAGAGGTGCCCATTGGCTTCAGAGCAAATGGTGGCTTGATGTGGTTAGATAATGATTGGAAGTTAGTCAGGAATGTGGACTACGATGGTAAAAAGTTTGTGACTACTGATTATGAGCTTTATAACGTCATTGGTGATCCTACGGAAAGTAATAATCTCATCGAGATGTATCCTGAGATTGCTGCAAAAATGATTGAGCAACAAAGAAAGTGGAGTCTCTCTGTGAGTAAGAGTGCGTTTGGTGCAGACTATCCTGAAAAACAAGTATTAGATTCGGGAAGGGTCAATTTGATACCAAGAATAGAAAATCGTCGAGAGCAACGCCTTAAGGAATGGAAAGAAGAGATTAGATTGTCTGAAGTTACTGTTCTTCCTTAAATCCTAATAACTGTGTCTACTTTAAATGGGTACTATAAAGGTGTTAAGGCGGCTTTCTGCACTAACCTTTTTGTAATTTTCCCTGAGGCACCTCTTTGAAGAGGAACCGAACTTATTTTTATTGCTTCGGGGATCTCAAAATTTGCTAATTTACCTTTAAGGAAACTTTTTATTGTATGTTCAGTTAGTTTACTTTTTGTATAAATTGTAGCTGCTACGAGTTCACCCAACCTGATGTCTGGTATGCTGTACACGCATGCTTCGACGATTTCTGGATGCTCCATTAAGGCATATTCTACTGAGCTACAAGATACATTTTCTCCACCTCTAATTATGAGATCTTTGATTCGATCCATGATGTAAATAAAGCCGTCAGGGTTTATTTTTGCGACATCGCCCGTTTTAAACCAGTCTCCATCAAAACAATCCAATTTATCATCTGTTTTATTCCAATATCCTCGGAACATTGAAGTGCCCTTAACTTGTAACTCTCCTATCTCTCCATTGGGCATTTCAGCACCTGATTCTGAGACGATACGCATTTGAAGTACCGCAGAGCACTCTCCGCAAGATGATGGTCTATCAGCATAGGCATCGCCGATAGCACTCGTACCAATTGCATTAGTTTCCGTCATTCCCCAACCAATTTGAGGCATGATAATTTCGTTTAAACTATCAATTTCCTTTACTTGCTCAGGTGCCCTGTGTGCCCCACCTCCACCGAGAATTAAAAGAGTTGATATGTCATGGCGAGATTTATCATATGCATTAACTAAATCACCTGTAATTGCTGGGGCTGCAATAAAACTTGTTACTTTCTCTTTTTGAATCAATCTAAGTCCTTCTTCAGCATCCCATTTATACATACAAACCATTTTTCTTTGATTTCTGAATGAGGCAAGAAGGACAACATGTGATCCAGAAACATGGAATAAAGGAACGGCTAGCAACATTGCTTCTTGAAATGGTAACTCTTGTTTGTCTAATTCATATCTGAGAGCGCGTATTTCTATTTCTAGCTCCCAGCTCATTAGCGCATGGATTATATTTCGGTGTGTCGAAACAACGCCCTTTGGGAAACCTGTCGTACCAGACGTATAGATTATCGTTGCATCATCATCAGCCGTGATTTTAGACTCAAGTGCATTAAAATTTGGGTGGCGGCTGAAGAGTTCTTTCCAACAATATGAAAACAGATCCTTGTTTTCCTCAGCTCTCACCCGTATGACTTTCATGTCATTCTCTTTGTTGATGACATTCGAGAGATTAGTGAGTCGTTCCTGATCGACAAACAATAGTTTTGGATCACAATCATCAATGGCAAACTTGAGATCTTTTGGCCCCCACAAAGCATTTAACGATACTGCAATAGCTCCAATTGAAGTAGTCGCAATGAATGCGATACTCCACTCAGGATAATTCCTCATAGAGATGCCAACTCTATCCCCTTTTCTAACACCCAACTCTGAGGTCATGATGTTTGCGAGTTGAGTACTTAATTCTAAAATTTGTGAAAATGTATATCGCTCGTCCTGATAGACAATAAAATCTAAATCACTTGAGTTGGAAAAATAGAGCTCATTGAGTGTTTTAGGTGCATTCTTAAAAACTTTTACATTTCTATCATTTATTTGGGTGGAATTAAGCTCATATATTTCGCCTGATGCACACAGTTTTTCTATTGCTTGATTTCTAGTTATGGTAGCTTTGTTCATATTAGAATTATTGTCCATAGTTTTAGTAATATAACATTCAAGTGGTAAATGTCGCTATATGGCACAAGTAGATTATTGGAGTGATTAACATGATAACTAAGCCTTTTTCTCCCAGAGACATATTTGCGCAACCCGTTGTAAATTCCTCAAGAGTTTTTCTTTCTCCACAGCGTTATATTCAAGGTCCAGGTGTGATCAAAAATTGTGGTCTTTATCTTAGTTTGATAAATGCAAAGCATGTTGGGGTTCTTGCATCAAAGAGAGGATTCTCAGCTGAGGCGGCAAATGTCCTGCAATCACTGAGTGAGGCGGGCATTGAATATTCGAAAGCTGAGTTTAGGGGTGAGTGCTCCAAAGAGGAAGTAGAGAGACATACCAACGATTTAATGAGTGCAAAACCAGACTGTATATTGGCAGTGGGTGGAGGAAAACTTGTTGATGCAGGCAAATGCATCGCCTACAGGCTAAATTGTCAAGTTGGAATCATTCCAACTCTCGCATCAAATGATGCGCCTTGCTCATCCATATCTGTGTTATACACCGTCGATGGAGTAAAAGATGTTGTTGAGTATTTCCCCCAAAATCCAGCATTTGTGATTGTAGATACTGAGGTCATTGTTAATGCGAGTGAGCGTTACCTAGTAGCAGGAATTGGTGATGCAATGGCTACTTGGTATGAAGCTCGAGTATGCGAAGATAATCCAGTTGGTTCAAATTTGGTGGGATGTCGACCTACACTCGCGGCGTCAGCAATCAGTGAAAAATGTGCACAGACATTGTTCGAATATGGAGTCTCTGCAGCGGAGAACGTTAGAAACAATCAAAACAGTGATAGTGTTGAAAGAGTTGTTGAGGCAAATACGCTTTTAAGTGGCATTGGCTTTGAGAGTGGTGGACTTGCTCTTGCTCATCCTTTGGCGAATTCTTACACAGAGATAACACGGTTAAACAAAAAATATCTTCACGGCGAGATGGTTGCTATGGGTACTCTTGCTCAATTAGCAATGGAGAACTCGGAGGATCTAGAGAAAGTTACTAAATTTTTTATTGATATAGGACTGCCAGTGAATTTGGAACAATTATCGATGCATCCACTAGAGCAATTTGAAATTGATAAAGTTATCGATGCGGCTTTTAAAAATCCTCTCATACAACGCATGAAATTTGAGGTTACCAGAGATCTAATTTTGCAATCAATTAAAAAAGCAGACGATCTGGGCACATCTTTTGTAAAGCAATATGGTGATGAGGCATATAAAAGGCTCCATGATTAACTGTCTGTTGTTTTCTTAAGAATAAAATTTGGCGTGTAAATTTTTGAAAAGAGATAAAAATTAGCATTAGGATATTTTTGGATATGGAATATCAAGAAATTTTATACGACACCTCAGATGGCGTTGCGACTATTACGATCAATCGCCCTGATACTTTGAATGCGCTAACAAGTTTAACGCAAGCGGAGATAAGGCATGCACTGTTCATTTCAGATACAACTGAAGAGGTTGTCGGTACAGTGATTACTGGATCAGGAAGAGGATTTTGTTCCGGTGTTGATATGAAGTCACTTGGTAAAATTAGTGATGATGGAAAAAGAACAGAGGAAACGTTTGAGCATTTAGAGGTTGGTTTTGAAAGTGAAAATAAAAATTTTGAAGGTTCACCCGCCTATTTTTTAGCACTTAAAAAGCCTTTGATCGCAGCGATAAATGGAGCTTGTGCTGGATTAGGTTTCAGCTATGCCACATTTTGTGACATGCGATTTATGGACGAAAAAGCAAAATTAATTACATCATTTTCGCCAAGAGGATTGATTGCTGAGCATGGAACTAGTTGGATGCTTCCGAGAATAATAGGACCTTCTAATGCTCTTGATTTGATGTGGAGTTCGCGTCGAGTAGATGCCAACGAGGCATATCGGATTGGTTATGCGAATAGAATCTCCAAGAATGGTGAGGCATTAAAAGATGCGCAGGATTTCGTGAAAAGCTTTTCAAAAACCGTTGCCCCATATTCACTTATGATGATGAAGAGACAAGTCTATCAACACTTGAACAAGGAATTAGGAATTGCAAATATTGAGTCTACAAGCTGGATGGACGAAAGTTTAAAAAGAGAGGATTTTAAAGAAGGAATTAATTCATTTTTGGAAAAAAGATTACCAAATTTTAAAAAGATAAAATAAAAAGGGGAGTAAACATGATATTTACAGGATGGGAGTCACCACTCGCACTGCTTAAATATGAGCTGGTGCAATTGGAATATGAGGGCGTTCAAGTTCCAAAAGAAATTGCAAAGAGAGTGACATGCTTAGATGACGAATCTCACAAAATGGATTTCGATCTTGTCGACGAGATTTATAGTGATCTGAATAATTTAAAAGTTTCATCATCATTTCCCTATGAACAACCATATACGTTGACTGAGATTAAGAAAGTTAGGCCATCAGGACCCCGCCGTTTTGACTCGATAGAGGATAAGGATTTGCTGGATAAATTCCATGGAGCTTGGACGGGTAGAGCGGTTGGTTGTGCTCTGGGTAAACCGGTTGAAGGGATGGGAATTCGTGGCCAAAAGGGGTTGATAGGAAGGGCGGCGATCAAAGAATATCTCAAAAATAGGAATCATTGGCCGCTCGACTACTATTTTAGTGGAGAAGATGTTGGAGACGATTTTGTTGTTTATTGCCCAAATTCTCAACGCGAAAATATCGCTTTTATGGAACCTGATGATGACATCCACTATACATTGATCGCCCTCGCAATAATGGAGAAATATGGTGCTGAGTTTACTTGGCGGCATATAGCGCATACTTGGAATAGCTGCCTTCCTTACAACGTTATATGCACGGCTGAATCACAAGCGATTCTTAACTATAACAATGCTAGTCCCAGAAGCACAGCGTCTGACTGGGTAACCCCCGAGTACACAAGTCTCAATAGAAATCCCTATCGAGAATGGATAGGTGCACAGATCAGAGCCGATGGTTGGGGATATGGCTGCGCAGGTAATCCAGAATTAGCCGCTGAATTCGCTTATAGAGATGCTTGTTGGACGCATCGAGCGAATGGTATTTATGGAGAAATGATGTTCGCAGCTATTATTGCAGGTGCGTTTAACGTTTCCGATCCGATCGAGCTTATAAAAATAGGACTCTCTGAAATACCATCTAACTGTAAGTTAGCAGAGGCCTGCATGCAGGCGATTGAAAAAATGAAAGTCAAAAAAGACTTTTATAGTTATATGGATTGGGTTGAAGAAGACTTTGGAGATTTGAATGGAGTTCACACCGTAAATAACGCACTTGTTGTTATCGGGGCTTTATTTTATGGCGAATTAGACTTTCATCGCTCCGTTTGTTTTGCTGTCGAGGGAGGCTGGGACACCGACTGTAATGGTGCCACTTGTGGTTCAATCTTGGGCGCAGTCCATGGCCTTTCCAATATGGAATCAACGATGATACCTCCATTGAATGATACGATTAAACCAAGTGTGATAGGGTTTCAGGAAATAACTATGAAAGAGCTTGCTAAAAGAACTTTTGATGTACATTGCTCAATCAAAAACTCATAAAATAGAGCAAGCTCCTTGGGATCAATCAGATGTTAAAATTGAGATCTCCCATTAAATGGGTTGTTTCCGTTTTTTATATATGCGCAACTTGTAGCATTTTATCTCAAGAACTTGATTCATATCCTGTAAATCTCTTTTGGGGTGATACTCATGTACATACCTATTTATCATCTGATGCTTTTGCAACTGGAACAACAATAACCTCAGATCAAGCTTATCGATTTGCGAAAGGCGAAAGGATTAAGGCAAATGGTGGGCAATACGCGTCAATACGAACACCTCTCGATTTTATAATGATTGCTGATCATGCAGAGGATTTGGGTGCCTTTGCTGCTCTTTCGAATACAAAAAGTATAATTGAAGATCAGGAAGTTGCTGAACAAGTGCTTGATCAACTAAAAAAAATGCCGAAACCATCTGAACTCGTAAATGCTGAAAACAAAAGTAAATTTAAATCACTTCAAAATGAACTTATTCAATCGAAGGGACTCAAGCAAACTAAATTTAACCTGAGCCAAGAGTTCAAAAGAGATATTTGGAGCGAGGTTATAAATGAGGCAGAGCGACATTACCAACCAGGAAAGTTTACTACCTTTGTAGGGTATGAATATAGTGCTACTGAGGGTGGTATGGCTCACAGAAATGTTATGTTTTCAGGTAGCCCAAAACAAACTGGATCGATTATTCCATTCTCAGCATTTGAAAGCCAAGATCCTGAGGATCTTTGGAAATTTCTAACGAAGTATAAAGAAGAATCGGGTGATGATGTTATTACGATTCCTCACAACACTAATTTGAGCAATGGACAATTTTTTAAAAACGAAACATTCAAAAATACTCCTTTTTCTTATGATTATTTACAAGTGAGAACTGAATTCGAACCAATCATTGAAGTCACTCAATTCAAAGGTGATAGTGAGACGCATCCCTTGATTTCGCCTGATGATTCCTACGCTAATTTTGAGAGAGGTTGGTTTGATACATTAAATAGAGCAAGAGATGATTCGCTGGGTGTAAAAATTGACAAAGCTGAGAGATCGCACGCTCGGTCAGTTCTTAAAAAAGGATTAACCATAAAAAAAGAATTCGGTGTGAACCCATTTAAATTCGGTGTTATTGGCTCCACAGACACTCATACAGGACTTTCCACAGCGGAAGAAGATAATTTTTGGGGTAAAATGGCATATGAGGAGCCTAGTCAATACAGAGCAACGGGTATGACGATGAATATGGGTGCATCAGGATTGGCTGCAGTCTGGGCAACAGACAATACTCGGGAGAGCATATTTTCCTCTATAAGAAGAAAAGAGGTTTATGCAACCACAGGCACGAGAATTTCATTACGATTTTTTGGGGGTTGGAGCTTTACAAAAACAGATATTGATAAAGCCAATTTTGCTGAAATTGGTTATCAAAAAGGAGTGCCGATGGGAGGAGATCTCTATCGAATTAGTGAAAAAAGGCCACCATCATTTTTGGTAGTGGCATCAAAAGACCCGATGGAGGCAAACTTGGATAGAATTCAAGTGATTAAAGGTTGGCAGGACCAGAGTGGTTTATTACATGAAAAAGTTTACGATATTGCAGTTGCGCCAAAAGTGAATAAATGTAGTGCCAAAATAAAAGTTAATTGTTCGTTGGCGGCTTACACAGCAGGAAGTTACTCAGATCAGGATGGTAGTGAAGCGCTACAGGCGTTTTGGCAAGATCCTGATTTTAATAAGAACGAATATTCGTTTTATTATGTGAGAGTCCTGCAAGTCCCAACTCCAAGATGGAATACCTATGATTATGCAACATATGGAGAGGGTGAATTAAAACCACAAACGATACAGGAGAGAGCCTACTCATCACCCATTTGGTATAGCCCTTGAGCCAAAGGAATTATGAAGACCAAAGTTCTTCATGCAACTCATCTATATTCTGAGAAATTTGAAAATTATTGCTGATAACTAAACAATTTTTTAATTCTTGCTCATAATTTGGCCAGGCTTGATTAGAGTCTATTACTGGATATCCCAATTTCATAAAGTTGGCTATGCCTTGTGACCATTTTCTTGCAGTGCTTCTTACTTTTTGATCATTCCTATCGTGAAATTCCCTTCCCAATGAATTTGGATTATCAAAAGTGTTGAACATGAAAGCCATTTCAGATGCGTGAGTTGCTCCAAAATCTTTATACTTTGGCAGATTTGCGGGATTATCAAAATAATAGAGCCATCCGCCTTTGCCAAATTCAGAACTTGTTAAAGCAGTCTGTATAGCTGTTCGTCTAAACATATCAGTCCAAATCATTTCATGAATTTTTCCAGATGAAGCATTTGGATACTCAGTTTTAAGTGAAATTAGATATGAGTCTGGATCCTCACCAAATAGCATTTCCCTTGCGAGCCCATGATTCCAAAGTTCATAGTGAGGCTGATCTTCATCTTTCCCCTCAGTGTAGAGAGTACCCTCTCTCGAATTACTGCCAACAAGTATTGGGACTCCGTTTTTACCTCTCGATTTGATCGCTTGAATTGTCGGACTTTTTACGACTTCTCCATCAATAGAGACTCGAAATCCAAGCTCTAACCTACAGATATCAATCGCAGACATCTCAAGCATTGGACTTAGATAATTATCCGAATCAATATTCAAAGCAGATCGAACTTTTTCAGTGGGATCTTCGAGCTCTTTATAAGGACATGTTGGACTGCATGCAATTGCTTTATGATAGAGCGAATATGCGGAGGGACAACCTAACAGGCCTAAAGTCATTGTTCCACCAGATGATTCTCCGGAGATAGTAACGTTGTCTGGATCACCTCCATATTCTTCAATATTATCTTGTATCCATTGAAGTGCAAGGATACAGTCTTGTATACCATTCGAAGCGGATCCCAAATATTCAGATCCGAACTTTGAAAAATCTAGGAAGCCAAATGCTCCTACTCTAAAGTTTAGTGTAACAACTACCACTTGTTGTTGCGCAGCCAGAACAGATCCATCAAACTCGTTGGCAGACCCATGCTTGAATGCACCACCGTGCATCCAGACAAGAACGGGCGCAAGTTTTTTTGCATTTTTAGGTTTGTAGATATTTAAAAATAAGCAATCCTCACTGACTTTTCCAGGTATTTTTCTACCATCGGCATCTAGCGTTTTATCTTGCATCGCTCTATTTGGAAAAGATGTCGCATCAAGTGTGTTACTCCAGCCGCCTGATGCTAAGGACGCTTTGAATCGCCTTGCATTGATTGGTGGCTCTCCATACCTGATTCCCAAAAAGGTTTGGGTTTCATTGTCATCAATTCCAATGATTTTGCCCAGACGAGTCGTTTTTTTCATTTTTAGATACCAAAGAATTTAAAATTATTACTACCCAATTTAATCATTTTTTCTTACATGTGAAAATGTGGGGGGATTATTTTGCTCAACATGTTGTAAATTAGTATCGAAAAGACAATGATTACGTTTACATCCATTTTAATAGATAGAGAGTTTTTCGATGATTGAACTGGGAATCCTTGCGGATGACTTGACTGGTGGAATGATGGTTGCAAGTCTTCTTGAGAGAGAGGGTATCTCTTGTCCATTGGTAAGTTCGATCGATGAGCTTGAATCAATTACTGATTCTGATGCACAAGCAGTTGTTGTCGCAAGAAAAATTCGTTTGATTGCGCCCGATGATGCCAGACTTGAAGCAGTGAGCACAGTAAAAGCGCTTCAATCTATTGGTTGTAAAAGATTTTATTATAAATATTGCGCCACCTTTGATTCGACGACTGATGGCAACATTGGTCCTATTGCTGAAGCGATGCTTGAAACACTGAATACAAAAAAGACAGTCTTCTGCCCAGCATTTCCAGAATACACTGTGACCATCTTTCAAGGGAGAATGTTTATTGGATCTACTCCTTTAGGAGACTCTTTTAAACAGAATGATCCTGTTACTCCTATGACAAATTCGAATTTGGTAGAGGTTTTACAATCACAAACAAGTAAACATGTTGGATTGATTTCTCACTCCATGTTGATAAAAGAAGTCGAGTCAGTTCGCAGTCATATCAATAAGATGTCATCTACGCCTTTCTTTATTGCTGATGCTGCAGATGATGAGGATTTAAAAAGCCTTGCAGAGCTAACACTAGATTGGAAGCTCACGACAGGTGCTGATGCGCTGCCCATCTTTTTAGCTAGAGCCTGGCAAAAACATAATCACAGCTTAAAAGTTAAAGAGTCTAAGAGGGTACTTTCACCAAGTCCTGGAGCAGAGGTGTTTATTGCAGGAAGTTGTGCCGCCGCAACTTTGCGACAGGTAGATACTTTTGAAAAAAACCATCCAACGTTCCGAGTGGACCTTGTAGCAGCAAATGATGATCCGGAATATATTTCAAAAATAATCATGTGGGCAAAACAGCATATAGATAAGGGCCCCATCGCAGTATCTTCATCAGCAGATTTGGACGAATTATCGAGAACGCAGAAATCACTGGGTGTAGGTGGAGCGGCAAGTCTAGCCGATAAAATTCTGGGAGAGGTCGCGCATAGGCTATTCAAGCTTGGTGCGAGAAAATTTGTTGTGGCTGGGGGTGAAACATCAGGACAGGTCATAAATTCTATTGGTATCAAGAAAGTAGAGGTCTCAGCATTTGATGAATTGGGTGGTGGTTATTGTCACCAGTCAGGTTCAGATCCAATATCTTTTGTTTTGAAAGCTGGTGCTCTCGGAAATGATAATTTTTTCTTTGACGCTATGGATAGAATGCGCCAGGCAGAAAGGATTACATGATTTAAGCGCCCGGGAAATGGGTGATTTTTAGATAAATTCCGTTGTAATAATCAAAACCATATGCTTAAGTTGAGAAAAGTATCGAGACGTCAATATGTTTTCTTTAGATGGATACAAATCCATAGATTTAAGCCCTAGGATCTCACCTAGAATTAACCGCTTTGATGGCTCTGTAGAGGAGGGTGCACCAGATCCTTATGGCAAGCATTGGGTAATGTGGGAAGGACGCTTCCCCATGGATAATTCTCTTTTTACGATGTATGCCGCGCCCAATAATATCAATCTTTATGATGGCAGACAGCATGATGATATTTTGGGCCAAGAGCGGATGACGACGCATAATGGATCTCATATCCAAGGTGGCAAAGGTCATATCAGTCATTGGAAAGGTGTCCCGGCTGATATGAAGGGATTGTGGGAACTGCCCATAGAAACTTTCATTGGAGAGGCCTCGGTATGTAATTTGGATCATTTAACACCCGAAACTATCGTAGAAGAGTCGAGTTATCCTAAGGAATATCCAAAGAAAAAGTTCTGGCTACCAAAAGCAGAGCCAGGAGATGTCAGGGGAAAAGAGATTCTTCCAGATCATCTTGATCATATTCAAAAAGGGGATATTGTATTAATGACAAGTCCTTTCGAAGGGCTGGAGCAGCCGTGGTTATCTAGCCGCACTACTGAGTGGCTGATCAAAGATCGAAAAATCAAAATGATTGGATTTGGATATCCAGGAATTGAGTGGCAGTATGATTTGAAAGTTGCCGCACCAAATAATTCGCCTATTAGACGTCTTCTGTTGGGTGCAAACATCCCGATAGTCCACCCTCTTGTTAATATCGAAACGTTAAAATCAGATCGGGTTTTCTACTACGGTATGCCACTGAATGTTCCAAAACTTGAGGCAAGTTTTGTAAGAGCAGTTGCATTTGTGCCTTCAGGAGCTGAAACATCATGATAGATTTAAATGGCAAAAAGATCGTAGACCTGACTGTTGAACTTATCGCAAGAGTCACCCGGCTTGATGGAACAATTGAAGAGGGGACAACTGATCATTATGGACATGGTTGGCCAAGTGAAGAAACCATAAATGAGCAAGACGGGACGATGGAGCAACTTGTCGGAGCGAATCAAGGCACGGTCAGTGATTGGCCCATTGGAGCGATCAGCGGTCATATGGGATCGCATATTCAGTTGGGTGTGAGACATAATGATAATTGGACTTGTTTGCCTGAGGGGATGAAAGGTATTTGGGATGTGCCTTTAAGCACCTATTACGGTGAGGCCTGTGTCTGTGTACTAGATCACCTTAAAGGGGGTGATATTTTGCCTGAGCACTTAGATAATGTCCATAACGGAGATATTGTTATATTGCACAGCTGTTGGAGTGGTGATGACCAGCCGACTCTGGTGGGGGAGACCGCGAGATGGTTGGCTGAGGACAAAAAAATAAAAATGCTAGCGGTTGGAGGTCCAGGAATCTCTTGGGAGACAAATTGGGATGCTCCAGAACCTGATAACAGTCCGACCCATAGAGCGATGACGGGTAACAATATTCCGATAGTTTACCCACTGGCAAACATCGAAAAGTTAAAAAATGACAGAGTATTTTTTATGAGCCTGCCTCTGCATGTCGAGAGAATGGAGGGGACCTGGGTTCGAGCTATTGCTATAGAGTGAAAATGATTGTTTAATAGGTAAGTGAAGAATTTGTTAGTTATAAAGTCGCAGTCATTAATTGTGCACGGTTAACAAATAAGTAAGTTAAATCTTTAATACGAAGGGGATAAAAATGAAAAAAACAGCTATTGCTAGTGCGATTGCGCTCGCGGCTACGCTACCGCTATCTTCGGTAGTTATGAGCCAGAGTGATGAAAGCATGGAAGTTGAAGAGGTTATTGTTAGCGTTTCGCGTCGTGACGTTGCTGTAATGGACCTATCTCAGTCCGTTCAAGCAATTCCAGAAGAGGTGTTAGCGCAACCTGCTTTTAATGATATACGGGATATTTATAACAGAGTGCCAGGCGCTACAGCCGGGATTACAAATGGTCAAAAAGCACCATTGGCTGAAGGTATCCAGATGCGTGGAAGTGGTGTAACGCAATCAAACGCAGGTGGTGGATCAATGCCAGTTGGCTATTACATTGATGATGTACCATTTCTTGATGTAAATTCATTAAGTCCACCGCCATTAAGTACCTTTGATCTTGATAGAGTTGAGGTAATTAGAGGGCCTCAAGGAACGACTTATGGTCAGGATTCGTCAGCGGGTAGTGTGATAATGCGCACAAATGCTGTTGATATGGAAAATTTTGGCTACAAGGTTAAGTTAGGCACAATGACTTACGGAAAAGGTAACGGCTACGGCCACACAATGGGAGCAGTTGTTAATGTTCCATTAATCGCGGATAAGTTAGGTGTTCGTGTGTCTTACATGACTGAGGAAGATCCAGGGTATGGAATTGTCCAGGATAGACCTGAAGTTGAAAATCCGATGGAAGAGAATAAAGACACTTTAAGGGTAAAAGTAACAGCTAAGCCTACAGATAAGTCTGAGATTACATACACTCACTCTGAGTGGAAGACTCAATATGGATTTATGCCTGGTACAAACATCAAGGCCGTTTCTAATGGAAGAATGGAACTTGGCGCTTCAAGCTGGGCATTTGCGCTAGAAGTTTTTCCTGATGGACTCTTAAGAAATAATTACAACATTGAGTGGGATACTTTGGTTGTCAAGTATGATCTTGGATTTGCTGAGATGACTTACTCGGGTGGATCTGTTGCAGCGACAGACCGTGACTATAATGCGGAAGATTTCACCTATGGTGTGACTTCGATAACAAAACTGCCCTCTGATACTGATACTCATGAGATTCGATTTGTATCTTCTGGTGACGGTCCTCTTAGCTGGATAGCTGGAGCGATGACAGTAGATGCAAAGACTGATCAAAATCTTTATTATAACTACCAGATCTATGGTGAGTATTCATCGATTGGTGCGATTCATCAAGAGCAAGACTCTATGTATGGTGAGCTAACTTATGCTTTGAGTGATACATTGACTGTGTTTGGTGGGTTAAGAAATCACGAGGAAACTCGAGTTGAAACTACTCAAGAAGCACTCAGAAATCCTGGAGATCCAGCAACGGGGCCATATACAGGTTATATGTTTACTGATGATAGTGTGATGTATGAGTTTGATAATACTAGTTATCGGGTGGGTGTAGAGTGGAGACCTGATGAATCTACGTTATATTATGCATCTCGTTCATCAGCGGCTCGTATGCCAATACCAACAAGTCAAGCAACTTTGGCTCTGCTTGAGGCTCAAGGTCTTCCTAACTTAAGTTCTGAAGATGCATCTGAACTGATAAGCACAGAAATTGGTGCAAAAATGTCATTGATGGATGATGCGCTTGATTTGGAAGTTGTTTATGCACTTAGTGAGTGGACTGATATCCCGATGTGGTCAGGCTATGGAACCGCTGATGGTCCATTAAGCATGGCAGTGGGTGGAACTGACGCTGATGTAACCTCTTTTGAGCTTACATTGGATTATGATCTTAGTGAAACACTAAGCTTAATGTATGCTGGTGGAATTACAGATACTGAGGTCGCGGCTGTTCCTGATCCATCTGTAGTTGCAAACTTCCCTTCAGCGATCCAGGTTGGTGGTGAACTCTATGGATATTCACCAACAACTCACTCTATCACTCTAAATTATAGTGATGATATGGATAATGGCTGGGAAGCATACGGTTCTGTAGATTACGCATATAGAGAAAAGATGATGGGATTCAGTTCTGTTGTTTATAGGGATGAGTACATAGCAGCTGATTCAGACTATAAATTGTTGAATCTTGCAATGGGTATGAGAAAGGAAAACTGGGATCTTAATTTGTCGATTACTAATGCGGCAAATTTTGACGGGCAGTTTACTCCTGACTTATTCCCAAGCTCACCGAACGATACATACATATTGTTCCCAAGAGCGATTCACTTCCAAGTAACATATGACATGATGTAAAAAGGAAGTAGGGTGAAAATGAAAAGGGCCGGAATTACCGGCCCTTTTTTATTTTAGTTACAGGACTAATTAATCATCCTCATGAATTAATACCGTACCCGCATCACCATCTATCGTAATTGTCTGGCCATGCTTTATTCTTACCGTTCCATTACCTACGCCTAGAACAGCTGGTATGCCATACTCTCTGGCAACAATCGAGCCGTGAGCTAAGATGCTTCCAATGTCTGTAACAAGCCCAACTGCATGAGCAAAAAGCTGAGTCCAGGCGGGCGTTGTTAATGGACTCACTAAGATGGTACCTGGTTCCATCTTATCAAATTCAGATGGACCTGTTACCACGCTCGCCTTTGCTGTAATAATTCCAGAGCTTACCGGGAAACCCAGCATTTCATTACTATTGTCATCATTCTTCCTTTGAGTCTCTTTGAATGATATTCCATCTACCTTGCTTGCATAACTAGGTAGTGTTCCCGGAGGATGATGCCGCTTACATGCTTCTCTGTAATTTATCCTTTCTTCCACTAAAGGAATATATTTTTCTGTTGACTTGTTGGATTCAAGCAACGAAATGCAATCTGCAATTTCTTCAGTTTTTAGGAAGAAGATATCGTGATTTCCTTTTAGAATATCAGCGCCAACCAGTCTCTGATTTAGCTCAAATGCCATCGGTCGTAAGATCGACCATGTATAACCGAAATAGAAGGCTACTTCTTCTCTGATATAGTTAAATTTGAGCGCCAACCACCATCTGTATCGGAACTGCCAATATTCAAGTCCAGATAAGAGCTTGCTTATCTCTTCATATTTCTCTTTCCTAATCTTTGCTGTTTTTGCTTTTTGATTATCAGGGTGATAGCTTTTGTCTCGGACCATCGATTTTAATGATGCAAATAAGCCCGATGGATCCTCTTCCTGAGTGGGTTCGATAAAGTCAAGGCTGTAACCTTGATGACCATAAATACTGAACAAATTATCAAGTGCACGATTAACCTCTTTCGCCTTTTCATTTTTTTGCAACGCTTCCATTAAGAATGGTGCGGGGACGGTAAGCACTAGATACTCTAATTCATCATTACCTCGAATCAACTTGGCAATTTCGAATAAATCTGCGTTTGCCTGCATACTTTTTGAATCGATTCCTGATAAGAATTGTCCGCTTGTAAAGTTGTGGTCAGGCAGAACTGCTTTTAGGAACGTGTTAAATTGATCATCGGTTGATTTTGCAACACCAAAGGTATGACTTGAGTCATCTGACCAATAATTACCCTCTTCAATACCCATTTCAGTAATACCGTCGAGAAGAGTCTGATTGGACGCATTACTGATGTTGATCTCTTTCCATTTTTTGGCAACATTCTCTAGTCTGGGTTTTGTATATTCAAACCACCTTTTCAAAATCTTGTTATTCCATGTGGTGTGATTGAATGCGATAAACGTAGGAAAATCTGGATAGGGTATTGTTAAGATACCATCAATTTCTTCTCTACCACTCTTTTCATACCAATCGTCAAACAATTTTCTATCTTCGGGTTTGAGTTCTTCTTGGAAGATTTTCACGTCCGATACGGCCATGGTGCTCACTCTTGCATATGCGTCAGCAGAATACTTTCTCATCATCTTGAAATCTTCAGCCTCAATTTCTTCCTCAGATAGATCTTTAATTTTCTCAATATTCATATCATGGATAATTTGATGATCAAATCTCATGTATCCATAGCCATTAACTGTCACAAATAAAGGACCACCTCCCACCATTCCTGCGCCTTCAGGCCGAACCAGTTCCAAACCACGCAGTAAATACAACTCTTCAAACAATGGGCATAGAGGATCTGGCATATTCTCAACGATTTGTCGCCGAGCAACATATTTCGCTGGTGATGGTGGTGTCCAGTCAACTTCTATTGGTTGGACAGGAAGATTTGTAATGGGTCTTGATTGAAGCAAATGAAGTTTTCCATTACAAAATGCCCATTCAATATCTTGAGGTTTTCCTTCATATAGTGCCTCTACTTTGAGTGCGGCATTACAAAGCTCAGTTAACATCGAATCAGAGAGCGAAGAGATCCCTTGATTCGATTCTGAAACTTTTTCAATTTTGATGCCTTGATCGCCGTCATAGACAATTTGGTGCTCTTTGGGACCCAAAATAGTTTCTTTTGACGTTAATGTCGTTCGATCAACAATAAATGTATCAGGAGTTACTTGCCCACCTACCACAGCCTCACCTAGTCCAAAACTTGAATTTACAATCATCTCTGATCGTTCTCCATTTGTTGGATTTGCAGTGAACAGAATGCCGGAGACCTCGGAGGGAATCATTACTTGAACGACAACTCCCATCGCAACGCTCGACTGGTCTATACCGTTCTGATGTCTGTAGCTTATAGCTTGAGCAGTCCATAATGAGGACCAACATTTTTTAACTGCTGAAACAACCTCATCTTCACCACTCACATTTAAAAATGTTTCTTGCTGACCTGCAAAAGAGAAATCAGGTAAATCCTCAGCATTTGCGGAAGATCTTACTGCCACGGACAAATTAGCTTGATCGAGCTGTTGGTACGCAACTTTTATTTGGTCAGTAATATTCGCATCAATCTTTGCGTTTTGGATAATTTTGTTAATTTCTTTTGAGCTAAGTTCAAAATTGGGATATCCATCTCGAAGTTCTGGTTTAGCAAGTTCAATAATTTTTGATTTTAAATCGCTGTCCGCGATAAATTTTTTATAAGCGTCTGTTGTGACCAGAAATCCACCTGGTACATCAAAGTCGGCGCAAGACATTCGAGCGAGTGATCTTCCTTTTCCACCAACTAGATCAAGATCATTCTGGGTCGTTTTTATTGGTGTTGTAAACATAGTAGTCATAATAGTTTAAGTCCAAAATCGTTCTGATGGATTCCAAGCTCTAATTGGAATAATCTCTCCAGTAATCATATCGGATGCCTCAGAGGCTAAAAATCTACACATATTGGCAACATCTATCGGTGCAGGAGGGAGTGAAAGTCGAGGAACTTCTTTGCCATTTTTATCCACCGATGGAGGTATCACGCCCCATTCAATCATTGCAGGAGTTGAGATGAGGCCAGGTGCTATTGCATTGATGCAAATATTATATTGCGCCCAGCTATATGCAAGGTTATTAGTTAAGCTCAGCATCCCAGCTTTTGCAGCAGAGTAGTGCAGCATCCCGGGGTTACCCTTTGTTCCGGCAGTTGAGGACACATTAATGATCTTGCCTGATTTCTGTTTGATCATCTGCTTGCCTACAGCCATGCAAGTGTTGAAAGCGCCGGTCAAGTTTATGTCAATTAACCTTTTCCATTCCTCAAACGGAATTTCCTCCGGTAATTTAGGCATGGCTCCACCACCTGCGTTATTTATCAAGATATCGATCCTGTCATAATGATTTACCACTTTTTCGACCATAGATTGAGTAGAGTCTGGGTCAGTGATATCTGTTTCTACAATCAGTGTGTTTTCATTGTTAAGCTCTTTTTGCAGCGCACTCAAACTCTCAAGATTTCGGCTTGCAAGAACAACTTTTGCACCAGCTGATAAAAATTCACGACTAAGCTCTGTGCCTATTCCACCTGCAGCACCTGTTATAATTGCAACCTTATCTTTTAGATCAAATTTCGACATCTAACATTCCTTTTAGCACTGTTATTATGCAATATATTGGTATATGGAGCACGTCACATGATTATACAAAAATTTGGAATATCACCCAGATTAAAATGGGTGGCAGGAGATCTTTTTTGTTATTAATATGAGTTCTTTGAAAATATAATAAATTATCAAAATTAAAAAAACTGAGGGTAACCATTGACAGATTATCAAGAAATTCACAGGCCTCAGTTTCATTTCTCGGCAATGAAAAACTGGATTAATGATCCCAATGGACTAGTTTATTTTGACGGAATATGGCATTTATTTTTTCAACATAATGCAGAATCAAATACATGGGGACCGATGTGGTGGGGTCATGCGCTAAGCCACGATTTAATTCATTGGAAGCAAAAAGATCATGCGCTATACCCTGATGAAATGGGTAGCATGTTTTCTGGTTCAGCGATCGTGGATCATAACAACAGCGCAGGATTTGGTAAAAATGCAATTGTTCTTTTTTATACCGCAGCAAATATAAATGATACTAAACAATCATTTACGCAATGTATTGCTTATAGTACAGATAATGGCGTTACATGGACAAAATATAAAAATAATCCGATCCTTCCGGTAATAACCAGTCAGAATCGTGATCCAAGAGTAATTTGGCATGAGCCATCAAAGCATTGGATCATGGCTTTGTATCTAGAGTCAGATACATTTGCATTATTCAAATCAAAAAATCTCCTCTCTTGGATTAAAACACAAGAGCTTCAATTAGAGTCAGATTGTGAGTGTCCCGATTTTTATCCACTCGTGGATAATTTAGGTAATGAGAAGTGGATTTTCTCTGGAGCTAATGGAATTTATTTTGTTGGATCATTTAATGGCGAAGTTTTTACAAAAGAGAGTTCAGCTAACTTGTTTGAACATGGTAAAAATGGTTATGCCTCACAAACGTGGAATAATTCGCAGGATGGTCGACGGATTCAGATTTCATGGATGGCAGGTGGCATCTACCCTGAAATGTCATTTAATCAACAATTGTCATTCCCAGTAAATCTATCCCTGAAGAATGTAGATGGCCAAACCTTACTTTATCGATGGCCTATTAATGAGATCAAATCTCTTTATAACAAAACAATTGAACAAAAAGAGTGCATCGTCTCGAAAGGTAACTCTTTTGTCCCAAAGACAAACGCGACGATTTTTGATATGTCTTTCACGGTTCAGAAGCAATCTTCAAAAGCACTCTATTTAATGATTAGAGGGCATTATTTATCATTTAATTGGGAGCAAAGTGAATTTAGTATGGAATCAAGTGGTCAACATAAAATAACGGGTGACAGGCAAAGTATTAAGCTGCCTAACGAAGACAAGTTATCAGTTCGATTGTTGATTGACAAAACATCCATAGAAATCTTTATAAATGATGGGATGATTTCAGGATCTTTCTGTTTTCTTCCGGGCGGATATGCAGATCCAGTGATATTTCTGACGTATTCTGAGCCTTCAATTATTCATGATTTCGCTCTCCATGAACTGAAATCAATTTGGGGGTAGATGATGAACTTAAAGCAAAGCAAGATATTAATTATTAGTGACATTCACGGGAATGCTGAAGGACTCAAAGCAGTTTTAAAAAAAGAATCAGGTTACGATTTTCTTGTTTTTCTTGGGGATTCTGTATTAAGCGGACCACAACCTAAAGAGACGGCAGAAATTTTACTCGATGTGAAGCCTGATATTAACATCATGGGAAATCATGATGAAATTTTGCTGGATCATGGATTGATTGATAAATGGCCAGAAGATTGGCGTGCATACAATCAGTGGGCATTCAATCAAATACCCCCTGAAATAATTACGATGACAAAAACATACACTTTTAGTGGAAACTATGAAATCGGTGATATCGAGTTTTTTCTGCATCACGGTCAGCTCGATAGATCGATACCGCCAGCGCTTCCATATGCCGATGCAGCAAGTTTTGAGGCTTTAGATCCAGAGAATGAAAGCGATCTAATCTTATTTGGGCACAACCATATTCAGTTTACTCATAAATTGGGAGACAAGACTTATATCAATCCAGGTAGCGTTGGCCAACCGCGGTGTGGAAGAACTCATGCGTGTTACGCGGTGTTTGAAAATGGAAATTATATTCCGAGACAGGTCAGTTATGACCAACGACCCTGGATTTCTGCAATTGAGGATATTGAAGAGCTTAAACAATTTCCTGACTTTCTCTCATGGCTGAAAGAGGGTTTCATCTCCGGTTATGGTATCGGGAAAAGAGAGCCTTGGATTAAGTATCACTCGGAGGGGTATTTTTGATCACAAATGATGATACACAACCAGTAACTTTTGCAGAAGTTATAAGCTTTCTAAAAAAATGTTGGCCATTTTACAAACCACAAGTGAAACACTTGATGGCTTATGTCTCACTCACAATGGTAGCTGGTGCTTTAGTGCTTGGCTCGCTCGTACTCTCCGAAGATCTCATATACAACAAATTACTCCAAGGACAAAAACTGCAATCTCTTCAGGTTAGTATGTTATTACTCGATGACACTTATCTAAATGGAGCTTCTGCGAATGAAGAAACGCTTAGTTTAGATCAGAGAAATCAATTGAGAAGCCGAATTATTATTGCTGGTGGGATATGGATTGTTTTTGTATATGGATTAATAGTTTTTGGAGGCTACTATGCGGTCTGGATTTTCCAGAGAGTGAATCAACATTTACGAGTCGAAATGCTTGCGAGAGCCGAGCATTTATCGTTGAAATATCATAGTTCATCGCGAACTGGGGATTTAATTTATCGGGTGTATCAAGATAGTGCTACGATAACAGCGGTATTGCAGTTTTTGGTTTTAACACCTCTCAGAGTCATAGGCTGGATCCTTTTTGCGTCAATCTTTCTTTTATTTTTCTCACCTTGGTTTGGAGTGATAATCTTAGTTATTGCGTTCTGTATGACTTTGGTAAGTCGAAAAATCGTTCCAGTAATTCGAGAAAAAGCAAGATTATCCAGAGAGTTAAATAGTGCATTGACATCTCGGATACAAGAAAATCTTGCCGCTTCAAGGGTAATCAAAGCAAACGGTGCTGAGGAGGAGATGATGAGAAGATTTCGCCTCGATTCAAAGCAGGCACTCAGTGCGACTTTTGAAATGAGGCTATACATGTCTATATATCTTTTAGTCTCCATTGTTTTGAGCATTGGCGGTTTTATCATTGCTGAATATTTCATGGCAACTTGGGCAATTATTGAAAAATCTACTTATCTCGGTGGTGCCGTTGCATTTATTGGATTTGCAGTATGGAATCTTGGAGCCTTCAGAGCCGCTTCGGTTCAGGGAGAGCAGGCTGCATTGCAGGTATGGGAACTTTCATATCTGTTATCAATGGCACAAGACTTGATTATGGGATTGAGAAGAGCTTTTTATATTCTCGATAGTGAGCCCGAGGTAGAAGATAAACTTAATACGGATCCTTTTCCCCAGATTGTTAATAAAGTTTCTTTTGAGAATGTTGCATTCTCCTACGAATCCGATATCCCTGTTTTATCTAAAGTTTCACTTGATGCATTTAAGGGCACAATAACTGCCATTGTAGGTGGGACTGGAAGTGGAAAATCAACATTGCTCTCTCTGCTCCTAAGACTCTATGACCCTGATCAAGGAAGGGTAGCGATTAATGATACTGATCTAAAAGATTTTCAGACAAGTGAACTGAGAGCAAATGTTTCAATTGCATTGCAACAAAACATACTTTTTGCAAAATCTATCAAGGATAATATTTCCTACGGTTTATCCTCAACAACTGACGATGATATTGTCAACGCCGCAAAAATTGCATGTGCGCATGATTTTATTCAAGAGATGCCAAGAAATTATGATACTGAGCTTGGTGAGCGTGGTGGCAAATTATCGACTGGGCAAAGGCAAAGACTTTCTATTGCAAGAGCATTATTGAAAGACACACCCATATTAATTTTAGATGAGCCAACAGCCTCTCTGGATGCCGAAACTGAAAGAAGAGTAATGCAGAATATCGCAGAGTGGGGTAAAGATAGAATTATCTTTATTATCACTCATCGTTTGTCGACTATTAAAACAGCAGATTGTATTGCTGTTCTTGAATCTGGAGTCATAGAGGAAGTTGGTACTCATAGTGAGTTACTAGAATTGAATAAAGGCTACTCAGAATTTGTAAGATCAGAAATGGGCGAACTTTAAGTGGATCAATCAGCTATCAACAATAAATTTGATGACCGAATCGATTTAGTCACTGATTTGACTGGCCTGGAAGCACTGAAAATGGTGGGTCGATCACTACTTTTTATAGGTCGTGTAAAATTATTTTTCTTCACCAAGCTCTTCTTCGCATTAATATCTGTGCTTCCGCCCTTACTGGTACCGTGGATTTTAAAAATTATTGTCGATCAAGTGGTTCTTCAACAACCTATTGATATCTATTCAACCAATTTTCCAAGTATTCTGATTCCACTTCTGACTCCACTCGATGGTCTTACTCCGAGTGAGGTTATGTTTGCGGTTACCTCATTCATGTTAATCATGCTTGTTATCTTTGGTCTGAGAGCACCAGCAGCACAACAAGCTGAAACATGGGGAATGCCTGTTGGATATGATCCGGCAACTCAGTCTGAGCAAGCTCTATCGGCAGGTGGAAGTGAGACAAGCGGTCTTTGGGGTTTAATCGAATTGTCGTTGACGATCAAAATGACACAAAGATTAGCTAATGAATTAAGAATCCAGCTAATGGAAAGATTAACGCGATTGGAAATGACAACGCTCGACGATCAGAGAATAGGTGATTCAATATACCGAGTAATGTATGACTCACCTTTGCTTCCAGGAATTTGCTATCGCCTTACATTAGAACCATTACTTTTGATTCTTGGGACAGCATTGAATATTTATTTGATGCAAAGCACTTATGGTGGGGTTCTGCCTGAATTATTAAAAATTTCGTTATTTCTTATCTTTTTAATTTTATTTATTACTATCCCTCTAACCGGATTAGCTCGAAGACTAAATCAAACTAATAGAGCTGCAGGTGCATCAACGACAAATACAATGGAAGAAAGTATTGAGAACATTTCCGTAGTTCAATCTTTGGGTGGATCCGATAAAGAGACAGAGAGATTCAGCAAAGCAAGTGAGGAGTCTTATCGGAGGCACAGACACACTGCTTTGTTGGATGCATTTATATCACTTGTTAATTACACCTGCGTTTTTGGATCAATTGCGATTGCATTCGTTTTAATTACGAATAAGGTTATTGGTGATGAGTTAACAGTGGGAGATTACTCTGCTCTCATTGGGATGTTTTATATGCTAAGCGCATCAGCAGCTGGTTTGGGATTATATTGGGTTGAACTTCAAAAAAATATCGCCGCTGTTAGAAGAGTTTTTTTCTTCATAGACTATACCTCTGAATATGGTCATGACGACAATCGAATGGATCGTATCCAGAACGAGATAAAAATCAGAGATGTCAATTTTTCTTATCCAGATGGAAGAACAGCTCTTTCTGATATAAATCTTGATTTGCCCATTGGACAAGTCACTGCCATTGTCGGCCCCACGGGTGCTGGCAAGACATCATTAGCTTATTTATTACCGGGATATTTGAGACCGAGTTCAGGAGAGATATGGTTTGATGACTATAAATTATCAGATCGATCAGTAAAAGATATCAGAGAGCAAGTTACTTACGTTTTTCAAGAGCATATGCTCCTCTCTGATTCTATTAAAGAAAACTTACTTTTGGCATGTCCTGATGCAACAGATGAAGAGATAGATGACGCATGCAAAACCGCGGGTGCGGATGAATTTATAAATAAGCTACCAAATGGAATCCATACGAAGCTAGGAAAAGCAGGGAATACTATCTCTGTTGGTCAAAAGCAAAGAATTTCCATTGCAAGAGGACTTTTGCGTAATACTCCAATTATTATTCTAGATGAGCCCACTGCAGCACTTGATCCTAAAACTGAGAATAAGCTCATTGCTCGTCTAAAAGGAGCTTCGAAAGGAAAGCTATTTGTCATAATTGCACACCGGTTATCTACAGTGAAGGCAGCAGATCAAATCATTTTTATTGAGAATGGTAAGATTGAAGATGTGGGCAGTCACGACGAATTGATGTTAAAAAAGAATGGTCGGTATCGGCACTTCGTTAATTTGCAAAATCAGTAGAGAGGTATATTCATGAGTAGAACGGTTAAGGTATTAATTTGGATATTAATTGGCATTCCATTGTTTTTAATTGTATCTCTATTTATCGCATTTCAAGTATTTGTAAATATGGCTTCTCCAGATCATGCGTTTGGAGAGAAACCTTTGCCATTGGCGCCTGACTACTCTGTCAGATCAAATTGGGCAGGTTGGCCCGATAAAGACAATCCGGTGGAGAGACTTCCTTTGAGCGAGTCTCCTGTGCCATTTGAGGAGCGTCCTGCAGCAGCATTCTTCTTGCATCCAACGACCTTCGGATCCAGTGAAACTTATGTCCAACCAATGGATCACGAGGAAACGAACCGCGATACCGATTTGGGGACTATATCAATACAGGCAACTGCATTTAATAAATGTTGTGCTGTGTATGCGCCAAGGTACAGGCAGTCGAGTCTTCCTTATCCTGAAGAGGGTGTGGGTGAAAAAATATTTGAAATTGGCTACTCCGATGTGCGGAACGCATTTTTATATTTTTTGGATGAAATTGGTGACACCAAGCCTTTTGTTTTAGCAAGTCACAGTCAAGGTTCTTTCCATATGCTGAGGCTCGTAATAGATGAAATAAGTGGAACAGAATTAAGAGATCGACTTATCGCAGTTTATGCGATTGGGCATAGTTTGCCCGAAGAGGTCATTAATAACATGCCAGATATAAATATCTGTGAATCGAGCCTAGCCTTGGGATGTTTTATTACATGGGATTCCTACCGAGGAGACAGAGAACCTGCAGAGTTTATGCAAAGTGCAGGCGAGAGAGAGCCTTTATGGAATGGAACTGATTACTCTGGATATGAATCAACTAAAAAGATCTGCGTAAATCCTATAACGTGGACAACCGATGCATCATTGAGTAAAAAAAGTGACCATCTTGGTGCTCTTCCAGCTTCCAAGCAAGATGATTATGGCTCACTTGAGGCTCCGCTACCTGAGTTAGTGAAAAATGATATTGCTGTTTATTGTGGTAACGATGAGTCTAATTGGTTATTTGTGAATGGAGACAGAGATGAGAGGCTCAAAACTCAGGGATTTTTTGGATTTTTAGAGGGAAATTTACATGGGTATGATTACCAATATTATTGGGCAAATATTCGACAAAACGCCAAAGACCGAGCAGACCACTTTGTGTTGCTCAAAGATCAGCAATAAAAATGGCGCCTAGTATGGTATTTCTGTAACCCAAACATCTCCGCAAGTTACTTGCCTATCAGCCCAGTAGTCTCTTTCAGGAGTTTTTGCAAGCATCCTAAGATCCCAGCCACCTGCCACATATAATTTATCATTGATTATTTTTGATGCAGGCGAAGAGACTCCGACAGGGAGTTTGAAAGTAATCTCCCATTCCTCTCCCTCGGTAAGTGTGATGACGTTTTCACACATTCCTTTGGTGCCACCCTCTGGCGTTGTGTGGCCACCCACCATCCAAATTCTGTCCTTATAAGTGAAGGTAGCGCCCTCAGAGTGCGAATGACCATAAGGCAAAGATGGACCATCACTCCAAGTATCCTTGGATGCATCGTAAATATGAACTAAGGGTTGATCTAATTGCTGTAAGTCATGGTTATATTGACCACCAATAATATAAATTTTATCGTTTAAAACGGTTACAGAAAGTTGGTTTCTTGGATTAGGTAGGGGAGCTAATTTTTCCCATTGAGCGGATTGATCTTTATCCCAATCTTTAAGATTGAAAACCCAATGATCTCCTGAATCGGTATCTCTGTCTTCCATCAACCCTGAAATATAATGGAGGTTATCTCCGAGTCTAACAAGTCCACCTCCCGCTCTTCTACCTGGAAGTAAGGGTCCTGCACTGTATCGATCAAGTTCTGGGTCAAAGTGCCAAACTTCGGACACAATATGATCTTTTATTCCATTAGGTCTGTCCATATCCTTCATCCCACCAGCAAACCAGAATCCTGTAAGACCTGGCGCAAGGTTTACATGGCTAATGCTACTTGGAAGATCTTGTAATTTCTTCCAGCTTCCATGCGTGGCTCCCTCAGGATCAAAAACGTGAAGATTTTTCCCCGAGACAATTCCATTTTCGTACCCTCCATGAACATACATTTTATTGTCTAAAACTATACTTGCTGGCTCCCATTTTGGTACAGGCATATCAGCAAGTCTCTTCCATTGAGCTTGGTGTTTTGGTTTATTTGTCATCTTTAGTCTCTCCTGGGAAATTGTCGATCCATGGCTTCAAGCAGTGACTCGCATCTAGCCTCTAGCATCTGCCGTGTATGAACTCCATCGCAAAAAATATAGAATTCTTTTGTTCTAATTGCGTTTAAAACCTGTTCGCCAACGGTTATTGGAGATACCTCCATGTCTTTGATCATTTTTAAAACGTTTTCTGAAACCCTTTTCTTAAGACCACCAATTATTGGTGTGTCTACTACATGCGGACATAAAACCGAAACAGACACGTTTGAATCTTTTAAATCATTTCTCAAAAACTCCGACATGCCAACGAGCGCAAATTTACTTGAACCATATGCAGATTGATTTCCATGCCCGTGGATGCCACTGAAAGACGATGTGTTTACAATATGACTGGATTCGCCATGTTCAAGCATCTGAGGTAAAAAAAGGTTTATTCCATTGAGAGGCCCCATAAAATTGACCTCGTGGACAAGTCGCCATCTCTCTTCTGGTGTCTCTAGAATTTTGGCACCGCCAGGGATTCCTGCGTTGTTGCATAAATAATGTAAATTCCCAAAGGAATCACTTATTGTTTTGGATGCAGATTCGAGAGTACTCAAGTCAGTCGTATCAATTGTTAACGAGATGACATTCCCACTTATTGTTTTAAGTTCTTTTTCCGCAATTGAAAGCTGTTCTTTATTGATATCACCTATTGCAACATTTGCCCCAGAATTCAAAAATGCTTTTGCAATTCCTAAACCAATCCCACTGGCGCCCCCTGTAATAAATGCAGTTTTATTGTTGAAAGTTTCCATTACAATTCATAAACCTTATTTTTATTTATCAAATCGAAATCAATTTCCATGCCTAGTCCTGGACCATCTGGAGCATGGACCATCCCATTGGAGTCGACCTCAATATCGTTGATGATACCGTGTTTTTGTGCAGCATCTGGAAGAAGTACTTCAAAATACTCGCAATTTTTTATTGCCATAATTAGATGTAAATTAGCTGCATTATTTAATGAATTTCCACCATGATGAACTTCATAATTCATATGAAATGTCTCAGCAGTGTGCGCCGTTTTCAAACACGAAGTTATACCACCCTTAATTGCAACATCACCCCTCAGATAATCAGTGGCTTGATTCATTATCCATGGTGCATAAGCTTTTGGGCCTGTTGCGGGTAGTTCTGTTGCTGCGATTGGAACGCTGAGGGTTTTTTTGAGCCTTACATATCCATAAATATCATCGCAGGGAAGAGGGTCTTCATACCAATAAAACCCCATTTCTTGAACGGCTTGACCAACATAAATTGCATCATTGTAATTATATGCCCAACAGGCATCGAACATTAATCTATAATCATCACCCACTGCTTTTCTGACAGCTTTGCAGATTTCGATATCTAATTTTGGCTCAGCTGGCGGATGGATTTTGTAAGCTGTCCAGCCTCTCTCTTTCAAGGACAGAGCTTCGTCGATATATGCTTCTTTTGATTCTAAAATTGCTGAGCTTGCATAAGCAGGTACTTGATTTCGGTAGGAGCCCATTAATTTATGAATGGGCATATTAGCCGCTTTGCCTGCAATATCCCATAGAGCGATGTCTATAGCAGCTATTTGCAACATGGTGCCGCCCATGGCCCATTTGGACAGATTCTGCCAAATACGCTCTCTATCAAGTGGATCTTTACCAACTAATCCTGGTTTGTATTTTTCTATTATAAGTTGTGCATTGTAGCTCTGAGTTGCCATAGAGTGACCCATAAAAGCATAACCTGTAATATTTTCATCGGTCAGAATTTGAACAAGAGCCATATTTGTGCTTCTTGAATCAAGGCTCTTAAAGTCCTTTGTGTATTGAGTGGGAGGGATGTTATCCCATTTCCATACTGTTACTTTGACATCTATAATTTTCATATCATAGCTCTTTATTTAGAAATTTTGTGTCCTTTTACGGGTGTGTCCATCATATGAAAAACGCCCTCTAGCTCATCCCCGTCAATCGTGCCCTCGAAATCAATTTCAAAATCCCAGCCACCCTTATCGATACTAAATGAAAACTTTAATTCGGGATTATTATATGAACTCGACACTATCGGATAAGGATCATATCCATCATTTAAAAAATCAATCTCGCCTTTTTCAAAACACAAGATTTGATGTCCCCAGCCTGTCTCGAGCTCCCACGTTCCGAACGAGGCATTGACTGAGGTAGTATTTTTCTCCTTGAGACCCGATGCTTGATGGTCTTTTTGCTCCAGAATTTTTTCCGCAACGGCTAATGTTCTCTTAGCTAAATCAGAAATCTTGTTGTCATTCTCATCACGGACTACTGACTTGAGGCGGTCATTGAGGGGTGAAATCCACTTTGAGGGAAGATTCTTTGCTCCGAGACGTAATCCAAGAATAGAGCCAACCGTCGCGCCTGTGCAGTCTGTATCCCAACCTCCTCGGACAGTACATACAATACCTTTTTCAAAATCGTTTTCGCCAAAATATAAACCCATCACGATCAGCGCTGCATTATTTATGGTGTGCACACCGTGGTAATGGCCAACACTCTCATTTATTTTTTCCCATACAAGCTCCCAGCTTGGTAAGGTTTCGCACCAATGCATAGTATCCCTTACCGCTTCGGATAGCCGGCAGTTTTTGGGTATTTCAGAGAGGCCAGCATTGATAATATCCTTCACGCTTTCAAGCTTAAAAGCAGCTGAAAGCATCGCCGCAACAAACATCTCTCCATAAATACCATTTTTATCATGTGAGATGGATGCGTCATTGAATGCAAGCTTTGCGCCTATTTCTGGTAAGCCAGGAGTAACATATCCAAAGATATCTGCCCTTATTTGTGCTCCAATCCACTCCCTAAATGGATTTCGATAAGTCGCGGACATGGGTGGCCAAATTGAGTTCGTAAAATTTCGGTATGCGCATTCCTCTGCGGTATACACAAGATTAAAGGGAAGTCTATCGACCCATGTGTGTGCAATTGTTCTAGGTGAAGTTTTTATTCCTCTATTCTCGAGTGCCAAAAGGCCGATAATCACATAATCCATATCGTCATCCCGAGGCATGAACTTTATATTTCCCTTCGTGGATACTTTATGTACTCCTGGAAGAATTTTTTCATCGAAGGGAAGATAGTCATCAAGAATTTCAATTTTCTTATCTTTGAGATATTTATCGATTCGTGCCTTCGGCCAACCCTCCACTGGTTTCCCAAGGAGACATCCAGCGGCTCTACCCAGCCATGCACCAAGTATTTGCTCGTAGATTCGATCTTTGTCCCATTTCAATTCAAGATCTCTTTTCCCGTCAGGTCTCTCTGCTTTTATCTCCTCAAGAGTGGATGGCTCGACATAGGGGAAACCTTTATCGATTGGCAATGCCATTAATTCTTCATAGAGTTCATGAAGCTCCTCATTGTTGTCTCTCCTCAGAAGTGCAGTGGTCACTCGCTCCGATATTTCATGGGTATCGCAACCTTCTTCAGAACGTTGTTTGAGTTCGGATTTTATAAGTTTTCTTTCAAGAGACGGGATATTCGCCATAATAACCACTTTGTTAATTTCCACTATTAAAGATTAAAACGTCTGATATTTAGTTCAACCTATTTTTCAATTAGTTCACCCAAAAGTCTATTTCTAGAAGTATGGCTCGTGAGAGTGTGCTATTTCAAGTGATTTAATAGGATAAATATGGGTGAATTAATTAACATATATAATCTGCTATATTTGTCCTGTAAGCAATATTTACAATACTATGCTGATATACAAATAAGTTTTTTTGGGGGATAAACGTGTTAAACATTGATATAAATACGATTAAAGAGGTAGGAGAATTTGGATCGAGAGAGTGGAGTAAAGCATGCGCTGAATTCGGTGTTAAAATACTTGAATCTGCCGATCTTCCATCTGATTTAGTTTGGGCTTTCAGTGAAATTTATTCATCACCACCTGAGCGACTGCTTACTGATGATTATCAACAGTCCGGTTATTTTTTTATGGTAAATAAAGGAAAAATTTCTGGGGGCACAGAAATCACTGCAGATTGCACTGATCTGCCAGGATTTCATGTGAAGATGAGATGGGGGTATATATGTAATCAGTCTCGGACTCTATATGGATTCGAGGGTCAAAAGCAGAGAAGTGAGGAGGAAAAAATTCTTAAGCAAGATATGGAAAATTATCTTGGATATTCTCCCGATTTGGGAGGTATCGCGAGCTCCTATTGGCCACAGCCGATAATTGATGCTTTGAGCCATGGAGTTGAGGAGGGAGCAGGGTTGCACAATATTGCTGCAAAGTCTCAAATGGTTTCACCAGAATTCGCAGGAATGCCCGTTACAGAGATGGGAGTGCCTGATTTTAAGAAAATGTCAGAAGAGCAAAAATCAAAATTTATCAAACTTTGTGATATCTAATTGAGTATGGAGAACCAAAGCGATCCAAATCCAGAAACCATTAGAGATTTCTTCGATTGTATTCATAAGGATTATATGGATGGTTCAGTTGGGAAAGTAGGATATAAGTTCTTGGCTGATATGCTTGATGGCATTCAAAAAACTCGATCAGTTAATTTAACTACAATTGCACGCGGTCTCAGTGAGAGCATTCGTTTGCATGCAACTCATAAAAGATTATCAAGGAATCTTGACGATGAAGAAATTCTTTCTGCATTTTCAAGCGCGGTTCTTTCCCGAGGTGCTTCCCATGTCAAGTCTGATACACGACTTATTGTGACTATGCATGAACTCAATAAAAAATACGCTTCGAAAATTCAATATCTATCTGGTAGTGAGGAGGAGCATCAATCCTTGGGATTTAAAGTTTGTGAGATTTTAGCAAGTGACTATCAATCTGATGTTTATTACCCCATTTTCACGAGAGTCTGGTCAGATCAAGTCCCTGACTATGAGGATGATGCGAAGGAAGTATTAAAAACGATTAAAATCGTTCTTAAACATACCAATAATAAAGGCATTTGTTATCTTGATGATTTAAGTCTTTCACCGGAAGTAACAACCCAAATAATTTTGGAGTCTGATTTTGATTTTATATCACTGGCCAACAACGTTAATTCTAAAATTGAATATGAGAGTCATCAATATTCTGCATCAGATTTAGCAGAAAAATTAGATACAAGATTTGGCAAAATGATGTATAAGCTTATTCCAAGAATTCAAAGTAATCCTCCGAGTGAAAGCAATCTTTATAGTGTAGATATGGATCTTTTTGTTCATGCTGGAGCCTTCAAGGTTAATTTGAAAGAAACTGGGAGAAAGTTGCAACTTATAACGCTAAAGACGAAAAATAGATTCGTTGGAGAATTATCAATTCCAGTTTTAACCACTGTTAACAATTTGAAATCAAGAAAAAACCTCATGGGATTAGTAGAGTCACTTATGTCAAAAAACGATGTGGTGTTAACACATCGCCATTACAAAAATGAGTTCGATTTATCTGGCTTTAGAGTACTCAAGTTTTCTCGATTAAATTTGCTCGTAACGTTAGTGCAAACGGTAATGTTCTATGAAATGTTGGTTGGCATAAACGCGCTTAAAGAGATATCGTTGTTCTCCACAACTCCACATGAGGGAAATCTTCAGAGGACTTATTACAAGCCAGAAGAGACTGATACGATTTAAAAAAGATATGACGGATACCACTTATAAAAAATGGATATGGACAAACAAAGTTTAAATGAAATAAAAAAAAGATATGATGAGGACGGCTTTGTAATTTTAAGAAATTATTTAAGTCATGAGCATCTCAACACGCTGAAAGAGAAAGCATCAGAAGTAGCAAGTCGTTTGATGAAGGATGTTGATTTTAAAGATAAATATCACCATGTTTTGAAATCTTTGAATCGATATGATTCTTGGTTTAAGGATCAGCTCGATGAAGGCCCTCATATACCAGTTATTGGTCACCTAATGGGATGCGACCCGGTTGGTGCATCTGTTGCATGGTTTGATCGACCGATAGGAGATCACGTCGGTATTGAGCCGCACACAGATCTTTTTGGTCCAGATAAACGAGAAAAATTAGGAGCAACAATTTGGCTCTCGATTGACAGAGCTACGCGAGCAAATGGGTGTTTGTCCTACCTAAGAGGTTCGCACAAAAAAATATATCAAGATAAGATTCCAATCCCTGGGGTGGATAAAAACTCGAGCGAAGCGGTATTTGCAGAATTAGAACCTGGCGATGCGGTCATTCATGATGCTCGGATTGTGCACTGGTCTGAGGGTAATCTCAGCGAGTTTCCAAGAAGGGCTGTTTCATACTTTTATTTTAGTAAAAAAATTTAAAAGGGGAAGTTATGGAAGGTGAAGATAAATTAAGGAAAGATTTAGTTGATGCTTATCTAACTGTTGATAGACGAGGTCTTATGAGACAAGCCAGTGGGAATGTAAGCTGTCGTTTTGGCGATGGAATGCTTATCTCCTGCTCTGGTGCTGATGCTGATAATATCTCGTCAGATCGTGTTGTCTACGTCAATGGAAACGGTGAGTTTTGTGGCGATATTAAACCCTCCTCAGAGTGGCGAATGCACCTATCAATATATAAAAAACAGGAATCTGCCAACGCTGTTGTTCATACTCATTCAGATTATTGCGTAGCGCTTGCTTGTCATAATTTGCCTCTCCCAGGATTTCATTACATGGTTGGTTTATTTGGCAACACCCATGTTCCTTGTGTGCCTTATGCTACATTTGGAACGCAAGAGTTAGGTGATAATGCCGCTGCTGCATTGACAGATCAAGCGGCGTGTCTTTTAGGGAATCACGGAATGATTTGTAGAGGTGCAAATTTTAAAGTTGCAATTGATCATGCTGAGCGACTTGAAATCATTTGCAAACACTATGTGTTATCGCGAACTTTGGGAGAACCCGATTATTTGACCGATGAGCAGTGGGATGAATTTTTTGGTCGAGCAAAAAAGGTTGCATATAGTTCCTTTATATAGGGATGGTTACTCAATGAAGTGCCGGTTTATTTTTTTTGTTTTGCTGACGACGCTGCTAACCAGCTGTTCGAATGATGTAAGTAGTAAGAAATTCAACGTGCTATGGATTATTATCGATGATCAATCTCCTTGGCATTCGGTTTATGGCAATAAATTAGTTTCCACGCCAAATATAGACAAGCTTGCTTCAGAGGGTGTGTTATTTAAAAGAGCTTATTCTGAATCACCTGTTTGCAGTCCAAGCCGATCAGCGATCATAACAGGTTCCCATGCGATAAGATTAGGGACACATGATCACCGGTCTAGCCGCACGCCAGACAATCAAATCTTTCTACCGGAAAATTTTAAGACTGTACCGGAACTCTTCAGGGAAGCTGGTTATGAAACATATAATAGTGGTAAAGATGATTATAATTTTTTCTATAAAAAATCTGATCTGTACTCGATTATGGATACTGACGTTGAAAATGAGTATTCGAAATATGGCAAAGGTGGACAAGGAACCGGTGATTGGTCAGATATAAAATCCAACAAACCTTTTTTTGGGCAAATTAAGGTCTCTGGAGGCAAAGATATAGGAGATCAGTTGTCGGAGTTTTTAGTCAAGTCAGGTTATCCTGCAGTAAAGCCATCTGAGGTAACCGTCCCTCCTCAATATCCTGATATTCCTGAGATGCGCTATAACATTTCGATGCATATGAATAGTTTAATGCAAACTGATATTGAGGTTGGTAAGGTAATTGATCGGCTGGAAAAAGAAAATTTAAGAGATAAGACAATCATATTTTTGTTTTCAGATCATGGTTCTGATCTTCCCAGAAGCAAAGAATTTTGCTACAGCGAAGGATTGCATGTGCCACTCATAATTTCAGTGCCAGGCAATACGAAATCGGTTAAATCAGGAACAATACGAGAAGATCTTGTGAGTTTAATTGATGTGGCCGGCACGTCCCTTGCGCTGACTAATCAAAACATTCCAAACTCAATGGATACAAAAAATGTATTTGATGAAAACTACAAAAGACAATTCGTTTTCTCTGCTTTAGATCGAAGTGCTAATGTTATCGACCGTGTTAGATCAGCGATGGGTGACCGTTATCATTACATCAGAAATTATAAGTTAGATCGCCCACTCTTTAATTATGGTCATAGGGAAATGATGGCAATTGATTACCCTGACTCAAAATATGGTTATTTTGCAAAGATAAGATCTATGTATGAGAGCGGATTATTAAATGAAATTCAGGCAGCTCCATTTGGTGATAGAGCTCCAGAGGAATTATATGACCTTCAGAATGATCCAAATGAGACCATAAATTTGGCTTTAGATGGAGACCACCGCGATGAGTTGCTAATTATGCGCAACGCTCTGGATGGTTGGATCGAGGATACCGGTGACAGAGGCGCCTTCAAAAGAAGCTTGGAATCATTGCTTGAGGTCGTGCAAAGGACGCCACCCCACTGGTTAAAAAGTCCTGAATTTAAAAATATTCAAGACTAGATTTCAATCAACTACTTAATTATCGCGTTATAGACGATTCTCGCAATATCCTCTGGGAATTCCTTTGTAGGTTGCTGCACCATTATCACGACATTTATGTCATTTTCAGGGTCTGTCCACGACATAGTTCCCGCTGCTCCAGCCCAACCAAAGGAGCCTGTCCCTCGCTTTAGAGAGACTTTCTCTGGATCGAGCGTAACAGAGACAGTATAACCGAATCCCTCCGCGCCTTTTGTGACCTTTTCGGTTTGTGAAAATAAATCGCCTGACTGATTTGTTGACATTAATTTTACAGACGCTTCTGATAATATCCGGGTTCCTAGAAATTCACCCTTATTGAGTAACATATTTTCAAAATGCAAATAATCTCTCGCAGTACTAATCAAGCCGACTGAGCCTGAGAAGAATTTTGTTTCTCCCGCGGGTTTACTCCCATCTTTGCCTCCACCGCTTATGCTCACAATTCGGTCGAATTTTTCACTGGGCACATTCCAGTATGTATCTTTCATATCGAGCGGATCAAAAATATTAGTTTGAACGAACTCATCAAACGTTTGCCCAGATGTAATCTCAATGATGTGAGCAACAACGTCCAATCCCATGAAACCACTATAGGCAAATCGTGATCCTGGTTGAAAGTCGAGCGGTCCCACTGAGATCAAGTCTGTCAATGATCCGATTGTCATATTAAATAGAAATGCATTTTCTTCCTGTGTCCCGCCCCCTTTGCCAGAGGACAGTTTCGCATTCCAGGAAGCGCTCGCTTGGCCGAGTCCATTTGTTCCAAGTCCCGCGGTGTGGGTAAGTAAATGATGGATGGTCAACGGTTTGTCAGCCTCAACTAACCGATGTTCTGGGATGTACCCAATGTAGTATCCATCATAGAACCAAGACCAAATTTTCCAGTAAAGATTTGTGAAAAACCCAGTTTCTCCACCGATCTCCGCATAGACCCCTAGCGGGGATATATCTTTGTCTTTGGGATCATTTAGTACGGCAACTTCTATATCTTTAAATTTTGGCAGATATTTGCTGACTTCATCCTCGGGTTTAAATAATCCTTTTTCTACTGCAATCATTGCTGCGACACCAAGGACAGGTTTAGTCGATGACCACATTTGAAACATGGAGTCTTTTTCCATCGGTATTTTGTTAGGTACATCAGCTAACCCATGGGCAGAAAAATACACTGGCTTGTTGTTGCGACTTACTGCAATGACTGCACCTTGTATTTTTCCATCATCAATATGCTTATTGATTGTAGTATCCAGCTCCGAACCCATTGAGTCTTTCAAACCTACCGTCTGTGCATCTGTCAGAGAAAGGTTCTCAATATCTAATGGAAACGATGACAAATTAAAGCTCCAAAAAAAAAGTACAAAGGGGAGAATCGAGATTTTTTTCATTTGACACACCAATCAAGGTTTGCAAAATGCAGAAAAAGCTGACGCGACGTTCGCGGCAATAGCGGATGTTCTCTCTGCTGCTGCGAACATATCATTCGCTTCGGATTCATTGCCGGCCTCTCTCAACTTATTCGATTGATCAAGCAGATATCCGGTCGTTGCCATTAGCGCTCCCGCACCATCACTTGTCCTCTTGCAAGCATTAGCATCCCAATAACCTAGGTTATATTTTGAAAATTCTTTTGCATGATCATGTTTTTTATCCATCATTTTTTTATTGTGCTCTTTGTGATCATCTGCCGTTACTGTGGTTCCCATTCCGACCAATAGTGCAAAAATAATTAGACTCGCTTTGATTTTCATCCCATACCTCCTATGTGTTTTTTTAATTCAACATGTTTAGCATTGAAACTAAAACAAAAAATGGAGTAAATCAAATTCATTAATACATTATTTTCCCATTTTAAGTGTAATACATATTTTAATCCTGACTAAAATAACTATGTTCCTTTATGATATTCTTTAAACATGAAAAAAATCGGTATCGCTCTCGGAGTAGTTGGCTTGCTCTCGTTAACCGCCTGGTCATATCGAGCAGAGCTCATGTTGTCTGTGTTGAAATATAGATCGCATTCTGCTTTTGAAATTACAGATACAATTGACATACCTTGGACTGAAAGTTTTCCGAATCGATACGTTGGTCAGGAGATTAGGCCGCCAAATATTATTTTAATTGTGGTTGATGATCTTGGTTACAACGATTTGAGTGTCACTGGGGGTGGCATCATTCAAACGCCTGCCATCGATCGCTTAGCATCTTCAGGTGCAATGTTTACTCAATCGTATTCAGGAGCAAATACGTGTGCTCCTTCTCGTGCCATGATCATGACGGGTCGGTATCCAATTCGCAATGGACTTGAATTCACTCCGACCGCACCGGGAATGAATAATGCTTTATCCATTCTGGTTGATCAGAGTGAATCATTGAGACTGCCATTCTTCTATGATGAAGACGCAGATGAACAGTTGCCGCCTTTTGCGGAGCAGGGGCTACCAACAGAGGAATATACAATTGCAGAGTTGTTGAGGGACAATGGATATTACACTGCGTTGATTGGAAAATGGCACCTTGGCAGGTCAAGTGGGATGGCTCCGAATGACCAAGGATTTCATGACAGTTTGTTAATGGCGAGTGGTCTTTATCTCCCTGAGGATGATGACAGAGTCGTAAATGCAAAATTATCTTTTGATCCTATCGATCAAGTTTTGTGGTCTGCACTGACCTATGCAAATTCTTTTAATACGGCAAATCATAATCGGTTTAAACCGGGCGGATATTTAACTGACTATTGGACTGATGAGGCCATAGAAGTTATCAAAAAAAATAAGGCGAATCCGTTCTTTCTCTACTTGGCACACTTCGCGCCGCACACTCCGCTCCAAGCTACAGTGGAAGATTACCAGGCAGTGGGTCCAATTTTCCCACATCGAAAACGAGTTTATGCTGCAATGATAAAGGCGCTTGATCGGAGTGTTGAAAATTTGATGCAAACACTTAAGTCTGAAGGTCTTGATGATAATACGATAATCATTTTCACAAGTGATAATGGTGGAGCAGACTATATTGGTCTCCCTGAAGTCAATAGGCCATTCAGGGGCTGGAAACGAACTATGTTTGAGGGTGGGATCAGAGTGCCGCTTTTCGTTCGATGGCCAGCAAAAATATCAGAGGGAACCGTTGTACAACAACCGGTTTCGCACATTGATTTGTTCCCAACAATCGCTGCGGCATCTGAATCAAATTTTTCAAAGCAACTGGAGATAGATGGAGAAAATTTATTTACTTTAATCCACGGGGAGGAAGATAGAAGTTGGGATCGTACCAACTTGTTTTGGCAGAATGGGCATTACAAAGCTGTTAGACATAGAGATTGGAAATTACAGATTAATGATGATCCAACTACGGGGATAAAATATTGGCTAAATGATTTATCCCAAGATCCGACAGAGCAGATAAACTTGGCAGATTCAAATCCACAAATGCTAGAAAAATTATTGAATTTGTTGAACGAACATCAAAAGGATGCAACGCCTCCTAGATATCCATCAGTTATTCAGAGCGCTGTCCTAGTCGATAAAACTCTTTTGGATGAGTATGTGGATGGTGATGAGTATGTTTACTCTCCTAACTAAAAACTCGGCTCAAGCAAGTCGTAATCCATTACTAACCTCTTTATCGGGGACTGATAAGATAACTGATCCATCTTCCTGAACAAATCCAGTTACTAAACATTCAGACATCATTGGGCCGATTTGTTTTCTTGGGAAATTGGTTACTGCTACGATTTGTTTTCCAACAAGCTCAGAGGGTTTGTAGTGATCTGTAATTTGTGCGGAGGATTTTTTTATTCCGATTTTATTTCCAAAATTAATTTGGAGCTTGAATGCAGGTTTTCGTGCCTCCTTGAAAATTTCTGCTGCTATGATTGTTCCCACTCTTAATTCCACTTTTTGAAATTCATCCCAAGTTAAGTCATCCATTACATTTTCCTCATTCATCACAAACTCATAGTCGTTAGATTATACCGGTCAGCCCTTAACACAACATTTTATTCTTTAAATAGTTTGTTAGTATTAACCTGCGTTCACACTTTAAAGGAGTTTTTTTATGAAAAAGTTAATTTGTAGTTTTTCTTTGATCTTTTCTGCGCTTTCTTTTGCAGAGCTTTATGAGGATTACGAGCCAAGTGAGCAGCACACCGAGCTTACAGTTATTTCAGTTCAATCAAATTACCTTGATGACTATCTTGTTAATTTAAAACGAACTTGGATTAGAGGTATGGAAATACAAAAAGATCTTGGTCACATCGTTGATTATGGTGTTTGGACCTCTGCAAGCGCCAACAGCCCGAATGTTTGGCTCACAGTCACCTATGAAAATATGGGAGCGATGCAGCCAAGTGAAGAAAAGTATGATGCAGTGCAGGCAGAGTGGGAAAAGCGATATGGCGATGAAGACGAAGTGATTGATAAAATTTCTAAAGGGTATGAAGAAATAAGAACCATGGTCGATAGCCAAATAATAAATAAAGTAATTTTTAAATAAATACAGTGGGGCCTGGGATCTCTCCCCAGGCTTCATTCTTTTTTGATCTGTTTGTATGGTGTCTTGAGTAAAAAAGAACTAGCTTTTTAATTCTCTGGAAACCAGTTGAAAGACAAAAGATTATTAATCCTTTTAGGGAATCAATTATTCCCGAACGACAAAATTCAAGAATCGGGTTGTAGCCAAGTTTTTATGGCCGAAGATTATGAATTGTGCACATACGAAAAACATCATAAGTTGAAAATACTGATGTTTCTCGCGTCAATGAGGGAAAAGCGTGATGAACTCATTAAAAGTGGGTACAAAGTCGATTACTTCGATATCGAGCATTCACTTTTTAAAAAAAGCTACTTAACCAAACTCCAAACAGTAATCGAAAAAAAAAGTATTCAGCAAGTCGTCCTTTTTGAAGTAGAGGATAAACCTTTCGAGAATAAATTACTTAATTTTCTTGAGGGGATAGACGTACATTTAGAAGTGTTGCCTTCGCCTATGTTCAAGCTTGCAAGACATGAATTTTCTGACTTTAAAGGCCATAAAAATACATTGAGAATGGGCTCTTTCTACAAAGACATGCGCAAACAGTTTGATGTTTTATTAGATGAAAATAATGACCCCATCGGTGGGCGATGGTCATTCGACGAAGATAACCGAAAAAAAATTCCTGCTGGGACCCTAATCCCGGAGAAGTTCGTTGGAAAAGGATCCAGCCACTGTGCATCGATCATTAAATCGATTCAAAAACATTTTCAAGATCACCCAGGTGAGACGAAGCACGTATGGATGCCGCTAACACGATCAGATGCTCTTGCGCAGTTGGATAATTTTCTGACAACAAAATTTGAAAATTTTGGAGTCTATGAGGATGCAATTCTTCAAAGCGATACATTTTTATTCCATAGTGCTTTAAGCCCCGCTTTAAACATGGGATTGATCACGCCAGATGATATTCTCGATAGGAGTATTGAATTTGCTAAGAAAGAGAACATACCCATAAATTCTTTGGAGGGATTCGTTCGACAAATTTTAGGTTGGCGAGAATTTATGAGAGGTATCTATCGAGAATTTGGTGAAAAGCAAATCGAGAGCAACTTTTTTGGATTTCAGGGTGGGTTGACCTCATCTTGGTACAATGGACAGACCGGAATTCCACCGTTAGATGACGCAATTCTATTTGCTCAAAAATATGGATATACCCATCACATAAATCGATTGATGGTGATTTCCAATATGATGACCCTAGCTGAGATTCATCCAAAAAATATTTACAGATGGTTCATGGAGCTTTTTGTCGATTCATCAGAGTGGGTGATGACGCCAAATGTTTTTGGAATGGGAACGTTTGCCGATGGCGGAATTTTTGCGACGAAACCCTACATTTGTGGTTCCAATTATTTTCTCAAGATGAGTGATTATAAGAAAGGGGAATGGTGCGATGTGGTGGATGGCTTGTACTGGCGATTCGTTGACAAATATTTCGGATCATTACGAAATAATCCTCGTCTTTCATTCATGAAGAGAACTTTAGAGAGGATGAATGAACAGCGAAAATCAAAGATTTTTGCAGCTGCGGATAAATTCATTTCAACTCACTGTAACTAGTGTTTAAACAATTTGATAAAAATTAAGCGCTGGGGTTGTTTTCATTAGCCTTTTAAGTATATATTAGTCGGTGGAAAACTCCGTTTTTTCAATATTAGGGTAAGACATTTACACAGAAACATTCTCTTGGGAGATTTTAAATGAATTTTAAAAACACATGGCTATACAAGAGTCTTGCAGTTTTAACTTCATCGGCACTTATCTTTGGTTCTTCAACACTATTGGCTCAGGATGAAATTGAGTCAACAGATGTCGAAGCTGAAGTGGCTAATGTTGTTGGAAGCGCAGACGCCAATGCATCTGTTGAAGAGGTTGTAGTAACTGGATCTCGTTTAAAAAGATCGACCTTCACAAGTATTTCGCCGTTACAAATCGTGACAGCAGAGATCTCTCGTGAAGCCGGACTAGTTAATGCGGCAGATATTCTTCAAACATCAACATCTGCAGGTGGACAGCAGATAGACCTTACTTTTAGTGGTTTTGTTCTCGATAACGGACCAGGATCTAGGACTGTAAACTTAAGAGGTCTTGGAGCAAACCGTACGTTGGTTATGATCAATGGAAGACGTATGGCACCTGGTGGAGCTGAGGGTGCACCTTATTCTCCAGACTCAGGTGTAATTCCATCTGGTTTGGTATCACAGTATGAGATCCTGACAGATGGTGCTTCATCAGTTTACGGTTCCGACGCGATTGGTGGTGTGACAAACATAATCCTCAAACAAGATTTTGACGGCCTTAAAATCGAGGGTAGAGGAACAAAACCAAAGTATAGCGGTGGTGATAATAGACAAGTGTCTATCACTTGGGGTGAAACTTACGACAAAGGATTTGTTGGATTTGGTTTGGATTACACGAAAGATACCCATGCTACTTATGGAAGTAGACCTTGGATGGCTGAGTGTAGGAAAAATTATGAGATTGATTCTGAAGGAAACTACAGATCGAATGATCTTTACTACGCGGTAACATACGGTATGAAGCAAACAGATTGTGTTCCAACAGCTTTGGCTGGAAGGACATATGTCTCTTCATTTGCGACAGGAAGTATTTACTACACACCAGGATTCAGTAACGGTGGATGGGGTAACTTCTCAGAGCCAGTATCTCCTTATGGAGGTTTTGGAATTGACACTGACGGAGACGGTCTTGCCGATGCGTCTTATTCTGACTACAGCTTGAATGGAACCGAGTATGGCCAAAGTGGACACCTATATCCAAACTTTGAGTTTTACACTACGATGGGTTACGGAGAATACACTTTCGAAGGTGACGCTAACGTGACTGCATTCTTCGAAGCGATGTATACCCGATCAGATGATGATGCGATAAGCTCACCGCCTCAATTATTCCCAGACGTTCCGGCAATGAATCCTTACAATCTGTGTAATCCAATGGCGGAAAATGGTGTAGATTGTGGTTTAGCACAAGACGCCCTATTTACTAATCCGGTCTACACTGCTGGATTTGGTGCATATTACGAAGGCTTGTGTGCGTCTTATGGAATTCCATTGGCGGGATGTACGCCTGCGACCTTTGGTTTGCTCTCAGGTCCAGTTGGTGCAGTCCCCACTTTGCCAATCGTGTCAGTGGTGGGCGACAGATCGTCGCGAGAGAGAACTCTAGAAAACTCCAGGATTGTTGCTGGTTTCAAGGGAGATGTTCCTTTTATGAACTCTGGAAGTTTAGCAAATTGGGAATTTGAAACATATGTCTCATATTCTAAGTCTTCAGGATATTCGGCTAGATATGGAATCCGCGGAGATAGGTTAGATTTAGCTTTAGGTAACTACTCAATAATGAATATACCCTGTCAAAATGACCTAGGTATCCCGATGGAGGATGATGTAGCGCCAGGATGTGTTCCGGTAAACATGTATGCACCTTCATTATATGAAGGAGTAGTTGGTGATTTTGCGACGCAAGCTGAGAGAGATTACCTTTTCGATGCTAGAGAGTTTGATACAGATTATGAGCAAACAATCTTGGGAGCAAGCATGGCTGGAGATCTTTATGAGCTGCCAGGTGGTACTGTTCAGGCAAGTATTGGTGTCGAATACAGAAAAGACAAAATAACCTCCATGCCAGATGCTGTCGCGAGAGACGGCTTGTTCTTTGGCTATTTCTCTGATGGTGGAGCTATGGGTGAGAAAGACATGAAAGAGGTGTTTGTTGAGGTCGAGGCACCCTTGCTTGCAGGTAAGAGGTTGGCGAAAGAGTTGACCTTAAACGTTTCTTCTCGATTAACTGACGATGAGATTTATGGTAGTAACACGACAGAGTCTGTAAAGGTTGGTTGGAGACCTGTTAACTCGCTTCTCATAAGAGGTACTTACGGTACCGCTTATCGTTCACCAAACTTGAGAGAATTATTCCTCATGAACCAAACTGGTTTCGGAACAATCTTTGATCCGTGTTATGCACCTGATGAAGCGGTTGACCTATTTACAGGGGAATATAATGCGGAGAATGATCCCAGAGAGCAGCAAGTTTTGGACAACTGTTTTGCAAATGGAGTTGATCCTACTGTTGCAACAGGATTCGCGTCATACAGCGTAGAGCAGGCGGCAGGTGGTTCATTAACACTTGATCCTGAGACTTCAGACTCTTGGACAGCAGGATTCTCATGGGATCAAGAGTTCAGTAATGAGTTCGATTTCGCAGTGAGCTCTACATACTATGAGGTGGACATAGACAACACAATTGTTGAGCCAAGCGGTCAATATATTGTTAATGATTGTTATAACAGCCTGACGGGTAACAGTCCATTCTGTTCTCGAATAACTCGTGATTTGTCTAATCCCGCTGATCCTTACATCACTCTCTTAGATGCAGGATTCCTAAACAGGGATAATGAGAAGGCGCGTGGTGTTGATGTAAACGTCAACTTTAGTGATGTTCTGACGATCGCTGGCAAGCCCTATGAGTTGGCTATTGATATAAGAGGAACAAGGGTTATTGAGCGTTCTACTCTCTTTATCACAGATACTGGTGAGGAAGACTTCAATGAGTATCAAGGACAGTGGGGATTTGCAAAGTGGAAAGCAAACTCATATGTAACGCTTGAGTGGGACCAGTGGAGAGTACTTTGGACAACGAGATACATCTCTGATGTTGACCAAAATCCTCTGGGCATAGATCCATTCAGTGATATCTATGATACTAACTTTACAGGTACCTATGGTGATACTTGTGAGGGAGAGGCTTACGGTGATTTGACATGTCGTGACGTTGGTTACGCGGACGACTATTTTGTTCACTCATTGTCTTTAACATATGAAGAAGATAACTACGGAATTACCGTGGGAGCGACTAATATTCTTGATGAAGCACCACCAAAAGTGGATGGTACAGAAATCACTTCCAAGAATAACGCTGCTATTGGATATGGTTATGATATGTTAGGACGCACGGTATATGTGAACTTTGGTTATAAGTTCTAATATACTTTGGCTAAAATTAAAGCCCTCTGTGATCAGGGGGCTTTTTTTTTTACGTATAATTTTATAACCTATTAATTTTAACGATTACGCAGAATGGAGGCTTTAGTGAAAAGCTTATCGAGATATATTTCTTTTGTTTGTTTATTAACAACTTGTTTTAGTGGACCACTTTTAGCAGTAGTTTATCCCTTAGAAGAGTGGGCAAAGCGGGCCGACATAAGAAATGTCGAATTATCGCCTGATGGTGAAAAGTTAGCTTTGTTGAGAATTGCTTCGACCGATGGAATGCCAATTCTTGAAGTCTATAATGCTAATAATCTCTCGGAGCGTCCATTTAGAATGGACTCTGATCCAATGGAAATGACAAATTTTTACTGGGTTACTGATGATAAAATTGTATTCTCGGCAAGGCAAAAAGTTAGAGATAAAATCGACGGATTTAACAGAGGTGTTTATGAGTACTCGGGCGGAATTTTAACACTCAACAAAGATCCCAAGAAATCCAATTGGAAAAAACTAACTTCCATAGGTCGAGGTGGAATTGTCAGCGTACTGCCAAAGTATCCAGATAATATTATTATTTCAGGATATCCCAAAGGGTCTTTCAGCCGCGTTTATTATAACTACAATATTAAGAATGGAAGAAAAAAAATAATAACCCGAGAGTCTGAAAAAAGACGCGGCATTGGCTTCGACGAGGATGGTAATCCGAGGTTTGCAACTGGTTATGATGGAGCCTCAAACTCGACGGTTTATTACTACCGTGATGAAGACTCTGCAGATTGGGACATTATCTATCGACAGAATCGAGCTGACTTTGAAACTTGGAGGCCTCAAGGGTTTGATCCAGAAAATCCTGATGACATATTGGTGATCGCTAATAATGGTCATGACAAGCAAGGCCTTTGGTCGTTTGATCCCAAAGAAAAGAAATATAAGGAACTAATATATAGAAGATCAGATGGAGATTTACTGTCAACCAGAGATCATAGCAATATATACACTAATGGCGAAGAGATAACGGCAGTGGCTTACTTTGATGGGCGTGAACTGAGTTATGAGTGGTTCAATGGAGAAGAAAAAGCAATACATGAACAACTCAAATCCATTATCCCGAATGCTGATCGCATTCGAATACCGAGTCGCTCGAGAGATGGTATGAGCATGATAATAAACAATACTGGCCCCAGAGATCCTGGAACCTTTTATATGTTGAAGAATGGAACTTTGAAAGTTGTAGGATCAACAAAGCCTGGATTATCTAGCGAAAATCTGGCTGATGTTGAGGCTATTACCTATGAAGCGCGTGATGGCAAAAAGATAAGAGGTTTCATTACCATACCTAACTCAAAGCCTCCTTACCCTCTTGTAGTAATGCCACATGGAGGTCCATTTGTTGGAGAGAATCCAAGTTTCGATGAATGGGCCCAAATGCTTGCGAACCGAGGATTTATGGTTTTGCAGCCTCAGTATCGTGGGTCGAGATATTTTGGTATGGATTTTTACAAAACAGCTTTCATTAATGGAGGTCAGGGTGGCTATCAAATGCAGGACGATAAAGATGATGGTGCTCTTTATTTAGTGGATAAAGGATTAGTGGATCCAAATAGAATGATGATGTTTGGATGGTCCTATGGTGGATATGCCTCCTTGATTGCTGCAGCGAGGACGCCACAGATCTATCAATGTGTGATTGCGGGAGCAACAGTGCCTGATCCGATTGATCAGGTAAACTATTACAGAAGCCAACTTAATTCTCAGAGTGACTCTGCTCAGGCTCAAGAGCAGCTCAATATGTGGCTAGATAGTGTTTCACCAATAGAAGAGATCGAAAAGGTTAATGTGCCTATGCTCATTGTGCATGGGGACGTCGATCAAAGAACTCCGCCTCGTGCGGCTAGAAGGTATATAGAGGCTCTCAAGGAATATGGTAAAGATCATGAAGTACTTTGGCTTGAAGATGCCGATCATTTTAGTAACACACTTTTCTATCATCATAAGATGGAACTTTATACAGCTATGACAGATTATCTGGCAAATGATTGTTTTAAGAATAGTGATAAATTAGCACAGAGGTAAAAGCGGAGTATTGATGACGTAAAGCCGTCTTTTCTGACGGCTTTTTATTGTTTAATGTCTAATAGCAATGAAGCAAAATGAAATTAAAAGAATCCATAAAAAAAATCTTGGCTAAGATAAATAGACTAGCGGCAGAGGACATGTCGCAGTACGATCCTGATGCAGATTATGATACGCGAGTAAAGCTTCCTGAGTGGCAGTTGAAAAAACTTAAGCGAAGAAAGCAAGCAAGAACGGATCTTTGACTTTTAATTCGCATTAAAAATTACAACATGTCGTAAATCAAATTTCACTGGGAGTTTATCCCCCAAAGCCATATCAATGTGACTGTGTGTCAGACAAGGAACCGTTTGACCATCCTCTAACGCGAGATCATAGAGATAGTTAGGTCCGAGAAATGACTTAGATACAATTTTGAGTTTAGTTTCAGAGCTTGCATCAAATGCTATATCATCAGGTCTGACCAATAACTTAACAGAGTTTCCCATGTCAGAGGGTAAAGAATTTAGGGAAAGAGATCCGAGATTATTAGCAAGTAAACCGGTTGCATCAATACCAACGTTTATGATCGTTCCTTTACCGATAAAATCAGCTGCAAAAAGGCTATTGGGTTTGTGATAGATTTGATAAGGTGTATCCAACTGCTCAATCTTCCCATCATTTAGTAGAACAATCTTATCGGAAATTGCAAAAGCCTCATCCTGATCATGAGTCACTAGCAAAGCAGTAACCTGCCTTTTCTTAAGAAGATCTCTCACTTCAAATGCTAATTGTGATCTCAGCTCTGTATCAAGGTTTGAAAAAGGCTCATCTAGCAAGATAATGCTCGGTTCAGGAGCCAAAGCGCGTGCGAGCGCAACTCTTTGTTGTTGACCACCGGATAATTCATGGGGATATCTTTTTGAAATTTTCTCTAAACCTACCAATTTGAGCATTTCTTTGATTTTTTTTATCTTTGTCTTGGGTGATAAATTGGCCAGTCCAAATTCCACATTTGCCTCGACATTCAAATGTGGAAATAAAGCAAAATCTTGAAAAACCATTCCGACTTTTCTTTTCTCGGGTGGTTTCAAAAAACTAGTCGTGCTTATTTCCTCATTATCTAATGAGATTAATCCTGCTTGGATTGGTTCAAATCCAGAGATAGCCCTCAATAAGGTTGTCTTTCCGCAACCTGATGGACCTAATAAACAGCCAATTTCACCTTTTTCTAGTGAAAAACAGATATTTTTAATCGCTGTTACATTATCAAATTTGACCGTAACGTCTTTAATTACGAGTTGATCACTCATGTTTTGCCTTATCACTTACGATGCTTTTAGATACGAAAAGTATAGGGATTAAACTTATCATAACAATGCACAAAGCAGGTAATGCTGCATCGAGTAAGCGCTCATCAGAAGCTAGTTCGTAAGTTTTCACAGCAAGAGTATTAAAATTAAAAGGTCGAAGTATAAGGGTGGTTGGTAGCTCTTTCATCACTTCCACAAAAACAAGGAGAAAAGCGGTCAAAACGCTAGTTTTTAAAATAGGTATATGGATTTTGGTTAATACATTTTTTTTCGATGCCCCTAGTGACCTCGCAGATTCGTCGAGTCCAGGTTTTATTGCTGAAAGACCTGAATCCATTGTATTAAGAGATATGGATAAAAATCGCACAAGATAGGCAAATACCAATATTACCATCGAGCCGCTAAATAGAAGTCCAATCGGCATATCTAAATATAAGGTACTTAAATAATCTAAGTGGTTATCCAACCAAGCTGCTGGAATCAGTACACCAATTGCAATAACAGTGCCTGGGACTGCGTAGCCAATTCCAGCTATCCCTGCTGATGTGTGAGCTGCCTTGTTTTTGAACTCTCTCTTGCTATACGCTAGAAAAATTGCCATCAAAGCGCATACGCTAGCTGAGGTTGCTGCTAGGGAGAAACTATTAAATAAAAGATTAATAAAGTCAGCATCCCATACATTTTTCCAATAATCTAATGTCCAGAATAGTAACTGTGTCGCAGGTATGAAAAATCCGATTGCTACCAAGGAGCCAGCGAAAAATACTGCAGTTGCTGCTCTCCCCTTAGTAAGATTTATTTTGGACAGTTTTTTGACAGACTTATTTTGATGAAACCGCAATTTATTACGTGATTTTTTTTCTAAAATAATTAGAAAAAATACAAAAAGTAGTAAAAAGGAGCAAAGTTGTGCAGCTGTTTGCAAGTCTCCAAGGCCATACCAAGTTCTAAATATTCCCGTGGTAAAAGTACTTACACCAAAAAATTCTACGGTTCCGTAATCAGCTAATGTCTCCATTAGCGCTAGAGTGATGCCTGCTACGATAGCTGGACGGGCCATTGGAAGGGCTACACTAAAAAGAGATTGCCAAGAAGTTTTCCCTAGAATTCTACTCGCTTCTAATATGGCAGTTGATTGTTCAGAAAGTGCAAGTCTAACTAGCATGTAAACGTATGGATAAAGAACAAGAGTGAGCATGCATATTGCCCCACCCAGTGAGCGGACATTCGGGAAATAATAATCTCCATAAGTCCACTTAAATAATTCCCTCAAAGTTGATTGCAAAGGGCCAGCGAAGTCTAGAATTCCTGTATAGGTATAAGCAATGATATAAGCCGGCATTGCAAGGGGAAGTAGGAATGCCCAAGCAAAAAATTTACGTCCCGGAAATTCACACATTGCAGTAAGCCATGCAGCTCCAACACCCAATATCAGTGTACCTATGCCAACGCCGAGCATCAGCGCGATTGAATTAAAAATGTAGTCAGATAGAACTGTGTCAAATAAATGTGCCCAAGAGTCTGAGAAAGGCATAAAAAGATGACTTAAAATAAATAAAACTGGCGCTGCTATTAGAAAAGTAGACGCAAATAGGGTAAACAGCCAGTAAGGTTTCTCCCTCTTGCTTTTGAACGGTTTAGGATTATTGAGTGTTATTTCCAACCAGCACGATCCATTGCTTTGATTGCATCGGCGTTAAATTTACCGAGTTGAGAGACATTCATTTGGTCGGCAATAAATGGTCCCCAGGCATCTAGAGTAGGGCTTACTTCAACATTATCTCGAATCGGAAATTCATTGTTTTTATCAGCATACCAGCGTTGACTTTCATCATTTGCCAGAAACGCAATTAGCGTTTTTGCATTCTCGATATTTTTAGAGTGCTTTGTAACGCCAGCACCAGAGATATTTATATGAGTTCCTCGATCTTTCTGATTTGGCCAAAATAAAGTTACTTGCTCGGCTGCTGCTCTTTGCTTTAAATCTGAAGAATTAAGCATATGCCCTAGATAGTAACTATTGGAAACAGCTATATCGCATTCACCTGCTGCTACTGACTTGATTTGATCACGATCCCCACCTGTTGGTTTTCTAGCAAAATTGTCAGTGAATTTTTGAAGCCAAGCCTCTGTTTTTTCAAGCCCATTCTGAGCAATCATTCCTGCAACTAATGATTGGTTATATATATTGCTCGAAGATCTTATGCAAATGCGACCCTTCCATTTTTCATCACTGAGGGACTCATACGATTCTAGTTCTGATTCACTCACTCTATCGCTTGCAAACATAATCACTCTGGCTCTAATACTCAGCCCAAACCACATATTATCAATACTTCTCAGATTTTTAGGAATCAAGCTATTAATTTTTTTATCTTTGATTGGTTGTAAAACACCAGACTCTTGGGCTCTATATAGACGACCAGCATCAACTGTGAGTAAAACATCTGCAGGAGAATTTCTTCCTTCATTTACTAAACGAGTCAGCAATGCATCTCCTTTTCCAGTCACTAAATTGACCTTAATATCTGTTTTTTTGGTAAACTCGTCTAAAAGTGGTTTTATAAGAGCTTCTTGTCGCGCTGAGTAGACGTTCACTTCAGCGGAAAAAGGTGATGCACTGATTAAAATAAGTAGTGCCAGTAGGCTTAAATTTCGTAACGATTGCATGATGGTATATAGTTTTTTACTGCGAACGCTAATTATTATCATTTGCACTAAAAAATCAAGTACAGTTAACTAGTTTCATAGCACTTCGAGGCACTTTTAAATGAATTTGTTGTTGGCAATTAAGACGTTGAGATTTATTCCTGTATTTTTCCTTCTCTGTGTTTTTGTGGCCGCACTTTTTTATCCCGGAGGGAATATTCATGATTCATCTCAAGAGGGATACTCCTTTACTCACAACTTTTTAAGTGATTTGGGAGGTTATGAATCACATTCGTCAGAGCAAAATTTTCTTTCGAATTTCTTTTTCAACATGTCGATGTTTGTGTTTGCATTAGTTGGAATAGCTTTTCTATGGATACCACAACTGTTTCGTGAGGATACGCTGAATTGGTATCTATCATGTCTTGGTTCCTTCTTTCTTTTTATTGGAACTCTATTTTTTGCCGGTGTTGGATTAACGCCTTACGATTTATACTTAGACATACACATATTTTTCGCACTGAATGCATTCAGATTAATGGTTCCAGGCTGTTTGTGTTTTTTAATTGTTCTGTTGAGAAGTAATGTTCAAAAACGTTATGCATTTATCGCAGGATTTTATTTGTTTTCTGTTGTCGCTTATGTATGTTACCAACTGCTGTCGACTGGAAATCCTTTCGAAGATATCAATGAGATGATTCGGCAAGCAACAATACAAAAGATTATTGTTATTCTAAGTGTGATAAGTGTTCTCTCATTTAGTTTCGCTTTTGAAGCTCAAATAAAAATTTTGCAACAAACCAATATTAATCATGCCGATCAGCAAAATGACTAATTTGAATGGCAATCCTCTTTTTATGGAACGAGCAATTGAATTAGCTGAAATAGCGCGAGATATCGGTGAAGTTCCTGTGGGTTCTGTCGTTGTGAAGGAAAATGAAATTATTGGAGAAGGTTATAACTCATGTATACGGCTTTCAGATCCATCTGCTCATGCCGAGATGATTGCATTAAAAAATGCGGCTAAGTTTCAGAGAAATTACCGATTAGTAGATTGTGATCTTTATGTGACCATTGAACCATGTTTGATGTGCTACGGTGCTATGATTCATGCCAGGATTAAACATCTTTTTTTCGGTGCTGATGAGCCTAAAGCGGGTGTGGTGAAAAGCAATCCTATTTTGATTGATAAGATCAATTTAAACCATAAGATAAAATTCTCTGGTGGAATGATGAGAGAAAGATGTGCATGTTTGATGCAGAAATTTTTTCATGCGAGACGAAAAACTAAAAAAATGTTCTAAATTGTTGGCGGTATATTATCCTGCCACTTTTTGTTGCTGTTTGAATCCTGATTTGAGAAATTATCATTCCCAGTACTTGTCATTGTCTGTAACTTTAGAAATTGTTGATAATACAAGATATTATCGACATAACGCACGGGCTCATTGCCTCTGGCATATCCATGTGTGACCGTACTGTAGAATTTTTTTCTGCTAAGTAATGGAAGATACTCACGGATAGTTGTCCATTTTCTATCATCTTTTCCATCTCGACTTGCCAGTATTCTTGCGTCTTCAAGATGCCCTCGTCCAACATTGTATGCAGCAAGAGCCATCAAGGTTCTATCCGGCTCTATAATATCGGGATCCATTATACTTCGAAGCTTTGCCAAGTATTTTGATCCGCCTTCAATGCTTTGGAATGGATCGAGTCTATTTGAGATCTCCATTTCTTTTGCAGTAGTTAATGTAAGCATCATCAAGCCTCTCACTCCAGTGGGGGATATCGCTTTGTGGTCCCAATGCGACTCTTGATAAGCCATTGCTGCAAGTAAATGCCAATCGATGTTATACTTCTCACCCGCACTTTCGAAGCTTTTCTTGTATGTTGGTAATCTAGTTTCAGCAAGATCGCTTAATCGTTTTGAGTCGGCAACAGAAAATTTATCACTGTACGAAGTAAGTATTTGTGTCAGGTCCTTCAGAGTTTCGTCCTGCTTTGCTTCTTTTATAAATTTATTAGCTAATGTTGAAAGTGTTCCATCCTCATGCCTTGGGAAGGCAAGAGAGATGGGATTATTTTGTACGATTGAAAATGCAATTCCCACACCAGGATGTATGTGTCGATTAACCGAATACTCGATAGAGTTAACAATTGCGTAATCAATTTTTTCTTCCTCTATTGACTTAAAAAGATCAGAAATCTGCAAGTCAGCAGTCTCATATAAAACGATGTTTGGCGCATTTTGTCTAATTTTCGAAATTGTTTGCTCGCTCACAGAGTTAGAAATAAAGTGAGCACTCTCCTTGACCTCATTTAGGTTGGAAGGTTTAAATTTACCTCGTTTATAAACCAAATATTGATCTGTACTTAGATATGGTTCCGAGGTAGTGAATTGCTGTTCAGTTAGTACTGATTGAATCAGATTTGCTGAGGCCATATCTCCTTTTGGGCCACCAATAGCATTTAAGAGGCTGGATAAATTTGGTTTTATTTCTACTTTTAAATCAACCCCTATGCTATCGGCAAAGGACTTTGCGAGGAGGAAGTCAAATCCGTTTTCACCCTCACCATCAACAAAATATGTGGTTGGACCATATATTGTTAAAAAGTTGATAAATCCTCTTGTTTCAACTCGCTCAATGTCGGTCATTTGATTACTGCTCAGAGCAAAAATAAGTAGAAGGATTACAGCAACTAAAAATAGTAATCGATTCCTAAAGCGTTTAAGTCGTCTAGCTCTGTGTAGCAAAAAATCTCGCCCTCATAAACTAAAATATTTTTACAAATTACTTTTTAATTGCGAAAACTTATCACAGCGATTAAAACTTTTTTGATAAACTCTTTTATATCGTTATCTACTATAGAACAGCCATGATCATATTTGAAGGTGCTAGCTCTCTCTCAAAGTTTAGACATAAGCGATTACTGCAGAAACTTCAAAATCAAGTTCCCAAAATAGAAAACCTGAGCGCAAATTTCGTGCATTTTGCGAGATGTGATGAGGAGTTAACTAAATATGAGTTCTCTGTTTTAGAGGAAATTCTTAAATATGGCGAAGCTAGCGAAATTAAGAAAGCAGGGCATCTTTTTTTAGTTGTTCCAAGATTGGGAACTATTTCTCCTTGGTCGAGTAAAGCCACTGATATTGCGCAAAATTGCGGTTTGTTTAAAGTCAAAAGAATCGAGAGAGGTATTGCATATTATATTCAATCAATATCGGAATTTACCGAGAGTGATTTGAAAAAAATTGAACTGGGTATAAGCGATAGAATGGTAGAGAGTGTGTTGTGCAACATGTCGGATGCAAAACAACTATTCGCAGAGCACTCTCCAGGATCGATAGATTATGTAGACATTTTGAATCAAGGATCTGAAGCATTATTTAATGCGAATTTAACTTTCGGTCTTGCGCTTGCTCAAGACGAGATTGATTACTTAACAGAAAGATTCA